>Ga0247611_10002967_pt1 | contig 26082 bp, 38 predicted proteins | sample 177DNAGHGhighgp2_FD_192422 | JGI IMG/M metagenome (GOLD analysis project Ga0247611, IMG submission 192422) | Sheep rumen microbial communities from Palmerston North, Manawatu-Wanganui, New Zealand - 1770 DNA GHGhigh gp2 | ecosystem: Host-associated > Mammals > Digestive system > Stomach > Rumen... | reverse complement strand
CTAATGGTGGTTAGACCTGGGATGTCGGAGTTGGTCCCGGCGGCATCAATGCTGATTATATTAATACCGGTACCCTTGATGCCGGAAAGATAAGAATTGTAGATAATAATTATTTATACTTCTTCTGGGATACTGGTGGTATTACAGCTTTTAGAGAACCGCAAGCAGATAGTAATAACATTAGCTTTAATGACTACGCTTTATTTAATAGATATGGTTTATCTCTTGTTGAAGATGGTAAGATTAGATTAAGAGCTGGTTATAGTTTTAATGGAGATTCTGGAGGTACAACTGGAGGAAAGATAAATACAGAAACTTCTTAGGGAGAAGATATAGGTTTTTACTTGTATAATAATAAAGGTCAGCCAATCTTTTATTCTTCTGCTACATCAAATGATATTACAGTCGAGGATGAGAGCGCAAAAATTTATTTAATAGGAGAAATGTATGTATCAGATAATATTACTCCTGGCGGCACACCCTCAGATATTAGATATAAATATAGCAAGGGATATAAGATTGAGAGTGTTAATATTCCTTCTTATAAAGATACAAGAGAAATCGTTCCAGTCACATTTAATTCAGATATTGGATATCAAGACTCTTAGACCATTTATAAAATAATTAATGCAAATGATTTAAAAGCAAATTGCGAATATGAATTATATATTTAGTTAGTATTAAATGAAATAGACCTCAATTATTCTGCTAATCTATTTCAAGTCATTTATAGCGATGGTGAACAATATTCTATAGTTATTTTACCAAATTCCTTAGAGCAGCAAGGAATAATTGATATTAATGGCGTAAACCATTATTTTGTTATAAATGGAACATCTTATAATGTAAGTAAAGTATCTATCAACATGAATGATTATTCTTATACAATTATTAATTAGCTTGATGACATAAGAGAAGTGAATTTTAACTCTGTAAATTATATAATTGATACCAAATATAAATTAAATGAAACTGCATTTTTATTAACAAGATATGATGATGCAGCATTGACTTTTAGTGGTATTACGGAGAGAATTGAATTAAATAATGTATTTGATGTTACTGGCTCGACGAGTGATGTTATTGAATAGACTTTAGGTTTATTCTATGTTAATACGGAAGATTTTAATTATTGGGGTATCAGAGAAGAAAATTCCGAAGAAGTTACTGATTCATCAAGTGGCGTTACCTCTTAGGTGGCTTTATATCTTAACAATACTCTCGCGAAGGAAAGGTCTGCATTAGCTAATAAAAATGAACGATTATTATGTGTTGCTGGAGACGAAAACTATGAAAGCGGCCGTTCAGTAAGAAACTTCCTCTCAATAAAAAAGAATGGTGCTTTATATATAGGTGGTTTCATTTCAGCAGTAGACGAAGATGGAAATACGGTTGAATGGGATAACTATGCATCTATGATACCTAATTATATTGAAGTAAATTAGCCATTGTTATCTGCAATAAGAGATGAAAAAGGAGAAAAGATTTCTATTGATTTTGATAGGTTCTTCAATCAGAAAGACGGAAAAAGTTTATTTGATTCACTTACAATAGCTGGAACAACAGTTGGAGCGCATAGACATGAATTAAATTCTGCTATCGCTATTGTTGAGACTCTTGAGGGTGGAGAGGTAAACTATTTACCAGACGAATCCGCTTCTCCAGAGCAAATTTTATATTACACAGAAGGTGGTGTATAGCATTCCTATACAGTTAAGCAGGTTATAGATGGCATGATGTCCGGAAAGACCTGGGGCGATTTTTACGCAATTATTTATAAACTATTGAGAGAAGGAGAAGTTCAATATTAGCCTTCTAGCGCAAGTAGTTACCTTAAGGTTAAATTTGATAATTAGGTTTTAGGTAATGAAAGCAAAATTAACTTATCTTTTTAGAATTCAACTACTGGCGGCGTTATTGGTGGTGGCAGCTCTACTTAGTCTTATGGTTTATATGACCCAGGTAATGAAGATTCTGGTGGTGATACTTAATGAATTATCCAAAAGGAATAGATATAAGTTTCTATCAAAATTCTGTTGATTATTCTGTCCTATGTAAAAATGTTGATTTTATAATAATGAAATGTGGAGAAAAGAATTATTCTGATCCCTTGTTTGAGACTCATTATAAAAACTGCTCTAATTACAATATAACATTGGGAGCTTATTTTTATGGACGTGCACGTTCAAATGAGGAGGCTAAAAAAGAGGCACAATTATGTGCCTCTTTAGTCAAGGGGAAAAATTTCACTTTGCCTATTTTTTATGACGTAGAGGGAAGTCAAGGAGCAGGATACGAAGGAGTTCTTTATCCGGGTCCGTATAAAGGATATACAGTAAATGGAATAGTTCGTGCTTTTTTAGATGAATTATCTCTATAGGGTATTTCTTCATATGGCATTTACAGCAGCGCTAGTTTTTTCCCTGTTTGGTTAAATAAAGATGATTTCACTGATTGTTATATATGGGCTGCAGCCTGGGATTATTCAACCCCTCCATTGGTATGGGGAAGAGAGCCAGATATATGGTAGTATTCAAAAACTACTAGATAGCCAGGTTTTGATGGAAATTTAGATGGCGATTATTTAATTACTACTAACTTCCCTTTGAAAGATAATAAATATTATTTCTGCCATCCTTTTGGTATGAAGGCATTAGAAACAGTTATTAATACTTATGAGGGACATGGCTATGGAGCAGTTGACTTATCTTTGCCATCAAATATTACAACAAAAATGGACACGATAGGAACACCAATTTATTCTTTGTGTGATGGAACTGTATTAACATCGACATATAATACTGGTTCAGCAGAAAAATCTCTTACTAATAGAGGAGGAAATAGTGTAACAATTAAAGCTGAGGGCACTGCATCTATAATGAATAATATTTTAGATAGAGAACTTCAATTTTTATATTGTCATATGGTTAATCCAAATGAATAGGAATATAGACATTATCCTCTATTAAAACCTGGGGATAAAGTTAGAAAAGGATAGATTATTGGTGGAATGGGAGCGAGTGGTAATACTGATGATGGCTATGGCGGAGTATTCGTACATTTACATTTAGAAACTCAAGCTAAAATGAAAACAAATACTAAAGCTTATGGTAAGTATTGTAATAAAATAATTCATTTTGATTCGGGAGACAGAACCGTAGGAGATAATTATAATTATGCTATTTTTTGTGAATCTCCAGTCCTTACTTGGATGAATATAGATGGAGTCACTGAAGATGATACAGAATTGTTTTAGATGCACAATGTCCCAAATGAATATTATAATACTATTATAAGTGAAAATTAGATTACTAATAATGGACAATATTCTCATGATTATATGATGAATATAATTACTGCTTTATCAATTAGAGAGACAATAGGATATGCAAATGCAGATATATCTGATTTTTTAATTAACTGTGTCGCTATTTATGGAAAGCTATTAAGAGCAAGATGTATATTTTATCCGACAACCAGTTTAATGGAAATTTTAAATACGGGTGGATTTACAGGTTTTAATGAGCAATCTTTGGAATCTAGGGCCACACCGGAAATACGTGCTAAATTACTGGAATTAGTTTCTAATAATTTTATTCATCCTGGCGCATATGGTATTTTATCTGAATACATCCCATTAGTAAGTTATGCGCCATTTTTTAATTATGGATATGCAGGCTTAGGCTATCCGGAGTGTACACCTTCAGTTGAACAGAGTTTATCTAATAAAATATTATCTTTAGAAGTAGAAAGTCATATAAAGAATGGCAATACAACTGATCTGAGCGGCTGCTGTGGAAATACAGGTTATTTCCCACCAAGAGCTTGGGTATAAAGGAGGCATTTAATGATTATTAAAAGGACTGATTTACCTATTTTAACAAATGTATTTTCTCGAATTTCAGAATTAAAATTCAATATTAATACTCAATATAAATTATTAAAAATGAAAAAAGCAATTGCAGAAGAAGAGGAAATATATTTAAAGCAACTCGAAGCTCTAAAAGAATATTGCGTTAAAGACGAAAATGGACAATTTATTACTAATAAAAATGGTGGATATTAGATTGATGAAACCAAAGCCGAAGAGTGTAGCAAATTAGTTCAAGAAATTAATGCAATTCAAATTCAAGTTCCCGATATATATTTTACGATAGAAGAACTTGAACCTCTTGATTTAACATTTAATGAATTAGAAGCTTTTGATTCTTTTATCAAATTTTAACAAAAAATAAAATAGACTCGCTCAAAAGTTTTGTTTAAAACATAGAACTTTTTGAGCGAGTCTTTTGTTTTACATAAAAAATCATGTTTTTCTTACTTTTAGATGTAAGAAAATATGGAGGTGATGAAAATGGCTTATGGTTATAACACAACCCAGCAAAATTCATCTTATGGCATACCAGCATAGGTTCCTTAGCAATCTATATAGCCACTTTTCCCTTAGCCACAAGGTAATGTATATAACATTAATTCTTCTTTGGAAGTGGCCAATGTTCCAGTAGGAGCGGGGATTTCAGTTGCTTTATGTATGCCCGAAAATGTAATGTTTATTAAAACAATGCAAAATGGAAACCCATTATTTTATCCTTATAAGATAATGCCTTTCTCTAATGAATCAGAACCCAATGAAAATAAGAAAGAAGACGTTTCAAATGCCCAAATTTCAGAATGTATTCAGAGAATTGAAAAGCTTGAAGCTGCTTTGAAGAGTAAGAAAAAGGAAGGTGAATTTAATATATGATGTAGAATTTACAACAAATTGCTTAGCTGATGCGTGGTCGTGATGCGCAATCTGTGGCTATGGCAATGATATAGAATAATAATATAGTAGACCCCAATATCACCTAGCTCGTGACGCTAGCACAAAGGGGAGATAATGAATCATTGTTTAATCTCGCTAATGTTTTATTTGCTTAGCAAGGACTGGATTTAAAGCAAGAGTTAAATTCATTTTTTGACATGATGAAATAATTAGCGATGATAATATAATATTTTGGAGGTATATTAATGGAAGAAAAAGGTTTAACAGTTGCGGATGCGCTTGCGCTTCGTAATGGTGGAAACAATAACGGCGGCTTTGGAGATTTTGGTGGCTCAGGCTGGTGGATTATTGTTCTTATTCTATTTTTAATGGGCGGCCGCGGCTGGAATAATGGTGGCAATGGCGGCACAAACACAGTAGTAGTTCCAACTGGAAGTGGAGATTTTGGTGGATGGAATCCTTGTTGCACCCCTGCAACTGCATAGGGTATGACTGACGCTTTTAATTTCAGTTCTCTTGATAATGGAATTAGAGCAACTCATGAAGCAGTAACAAATGGCTTCTATACAAATAATTTAGCTACTACTAATTTAGGAACAGCAGTTCAGACAAGTTTCGGTTAGGCAGCACTTCAGACCTGCTAGGGATTTAATGGAGTAAATAATACTGTAAATTAGGGCGTAAATACTCTTGCTAGCGCTTTATGTAACGGTTTTAATAATGTATAGTCTGCTCTTGCTAGTTGCTGCTGCGATAATCGCGAAGCTATTATGCAATCCAATTTCAATAATCAGACTGGCTTCAACACTATTGGTACAGCAATCGCATCGAATGCTTGTGATATTGAGCGCGGTCAAGAAAATATCAGGTATGCAATGGCTTAGAATTAGGCTCAGACAATTGCTGCCATTGATCATGTCGGAGATAGACTCATTGATTATATGAACAATAGTAAAATGGATGAACTTAGAACTGAACTTCAGAATGCTAAATTCCAGATTTCACAAGCTGCACAAACGGATGCGATTATTAATCAGCTTTAGCCAATTGCTAAACCGGCTTGGCTGGTTAATTCTCCTTATCAGTCATTAAACTACAATGGCGTAAATGCTTGCGGATGCGGCAATTTTTGAGGAAGTGAGCAGTAATGAGTTGCTCAAATGTAGGATGCTTATGTAAACGTTTAGTTTTCTCTTAGAGCGTAACTTTTGCAGATGGGGCCTTATTAATTGATTTGCCCGCAGGCTCATATAAAAATGGAGAAAAATATTGTATAGTAATTGCATAGGATATTCCAGTTGAAACAACCATTGCTGCAGATGTAGCAATAACAATAGGTGGAGATACAACTACAACATATCCTTTAGTAAATAATAATTGTACTAATGTGCAAGCTTGCTCTATTTCAACAAGAACAAGATATGCAACAAAAGTCTTTACTAACATTGGAGAAGGCGTTTTTAAATTATTAGGAAATATAAATTGTAATTGTTGCAGAAATGGCGCTGCGGCGCCAGCTCTGCCTATTCCAGCTACTGATGCAGCACCAGCAGGAGGGGAGAATGGATGATGAAAGAATTAAAAAATAAAGTTAAGAAAGAATTGGATACCATTGCAGAAAAAGGTTTAACTTCTTCTAATTTAGAAACAACAAATAAATTAGTCGATATTTATAAAGATATTGTTGAAATTTGTGAGAAAGAGGAAGGAGGTGAAAATACCATGTATGATGCAAGAGGCGGCAGAGGTTCCTATAGGGACTCTTACTCTAGATATGACGACTATGATGCTCGTGGCCGCAGCAGAGATAGCATGGGTCGTTACAATGATAATTATGGTCACTATCCAATTGATGAGAGAAGTGAGAGGTATCTTAGAAGGATGAGAGAAGGTATGGAAGATTATAATGAAGGACGTAGTCGTTATCGAGATGGAGATTCTGATGAACGTATGGTTCAAGGAATCGAAATGACTATGGGCGCAATAGTTAGCTTCGTTGAATCTTTAATGGATATTGCTGACACTTCTAAAGAAAAGGAAATTGTTAGACGTTATGTCGACAAAATTAAGAAAATTTAATGTATAAATATTATAATGCTAATCCTTTGGGTCGACACGTAAATGATTGTAGTGTAAGAGCTATATCATTGGCTAAAAATTAGACTTGGGATTAGACTTATGAAGAGCTTTCTGTTTTTGCTCAAGAACAAGCAATCACTTTTTCGGAGATAGAATTTATTGATCAGTATTTAGCAGAACGATATAAAAAATATTGTCCTAAAAATAGGATCGTTCAATTAAAGGATTTTTTAGAATTACAGCTGCCGGGGCGTTGGCTGATTACTATGAGCGGTCATATTACTTGTGTAATTGATGGCGTTTGTTATGATACTTTTGACCCCTCGGAGCGGTACATATGGTGTGTATATCAAGTAAAATAAAAGGAGTATTCTTATTAAGAATACTCCCTTTTTTTTAGAACATAATAATTTCATTTGTTTTCTGGTCATGTGCCGCCCATCGTCCAATTAATATAGCATCGGCTTCATCCTAAGAAACGCTTATATCATACAATTGTTTTACAATTAATTGAGCACTTCGTTTTTGGTCTGTTCTACTATTTCCTTTTACTTCTGAATAATGTCTCCAAGTTGATGGAGGTACTACCTTATAGAGCAACCCACTTTCATAGCAATAGTTTTTAAGTACTCCTTGTAAGTGAGCTAATTTTTTAAAAGTTATTATCATTTCAGTTACTTCTGACGGATTTTTCTTATAAGTCTGTAATTGTATATCCTCAAGTATAATTTTGTCTGGATTCCACTTCTTTATCATTGAAACCATCCACTATTTAGTCTAAGCAATTCTTTCAGTGCTATGACTCCCATTTGAAGTCCAATGTCCATATTTAATTAATTTTTGATTATCAAATACTGACCAACCAGAAGTAATTGAGGCCTAATCAAAAGCAAGCACTCTAAATCCGTCTTTTTTTACTGCTATGTTATCTTCGCATTTATATTCGTTCTATTTACATATTGGACATTCATAGGTGCCGCGGCGCCACTTCTCATAGGACACATAATTAAGATGCCCCTCTGGGCACTTTAATTCTAAATCTGTTTTTAAATTAACATAGTCGGTTGACACTAAGTGCCAACCATTTTTCTCTATGTCCTACTTTACATCTTCATATTTAAGTTTTCCTGCCACAAAGCATCACTTCTTATCAGTTGAACCGAAGCCGCCTTCTCCCCTTTCAGTGGTTGAAAGTTCTTTTACTTCTACCCAATCAATCATTGGTACTGGAGCAATAACTAACTGAGCTATTTTGTCTCCCTTATTAATTGTATAAGAAAGATTTCCAGTATTTGTCATAATAACGCATATTTCTCCACGATAATCTGAGTCAATAGTGCCTGGTGCATTAGCAATTCTTAAAGTTGACTTTAAGCTAAGACCAGAGCGAGGACGTACTTGTATCTCATATCCAACTGGAATAGCAACGGCAATCCCAGTTTTAACAAGCACTGTTTCGTGTGGCTTAATTAGTGTTTCTTCTAAAGCAAATACGTCTGCTCCTGCATCAGTTTTATGTGCATACTCAGGAATAATAGCGGATTCATCTAACTTTTTAATTTCAACCTTAATTCTTTCTCTAGGCACTTCAATCATTTTAATGATAGAAATTACAGAACCTTCAATTATTGTTTTAAGTATATCTTTTTTATTTTCACTTAACGTATCATCATTTTCAATATCGCTAAGAACTTCTTCCGCTGCAGCGCGTTCATCTTCAATTGAACCGTGACCTACAAGTCGCAAATTAGTTAATACATCGCTTTGAAACTATTCACTACTAAAGAGAGAACTAAGTCTTTCTTTCATAGAAGGATATATACGGTCAAAATCTGAATCTGATAAGTCAATAAGTCCTGCGAACTAATCAAAAATCTATTCATTTCCGCCTACTGAGAATAGGTCATTAAATTTCTTGGTTAAATCCATCTTCATTTTATTTGGCCTCCTTTATCATAATTTATCAATAACTTCATCAATTACGCCAAATTTTCTGGCATCGTCTTGGTCTAAAAACCAGTCGTCTTTTTTATGCTCTTCATAAATATCACTTGTAATTTTAGTACAATTAAGAACATGAGCCTTTAGTCTTGTAAGTTGATACCTATAAAAATCTACATGCTGGAAAAACTTATGTGCGTCCCCGCCATCCATTGCAGCCCCTTCATGAAACATAAAAGATGTATGCGAAAGAGCAAATCTCTTATGTCCGGCAATACAAATAAAGAAACCACCACTATAAGCAGTACCAATATTATAAGTATATACTGGAGTTACAGATGCTTGAATTGCACTAATTATACTTAAAACGCCGTCAAGGTCACCGCCAGGAGTATTGATATATATTTTAATAGGTTCTCTTTCTTCAACGGGGATTTCGTCTTCTTTATCTACTTTATTCCAAAAACGTATGATTTCGAAAATACTAACTGCGAGTTCTGGTTTTATTTCCTCTGTTAAGTAGATTGTCCTTTCTGTAAAATCAAATGTTTCGAGCGTAGCTTCTACATCAATCTGACAATCAGGGCTTGTTAATATTCCAAAATAGGTATCTGGCAATTGATTTTTGCTTTCAAGAGACTCAGACATTGAATCATAAGCTTTTTCGACGTCTTGGATAAATTGCTCCTTTGGTTTTAATTTTCCATTCTCATCGAATATTTCAATTCTATTTTCTACTTCTTTCATTTCGTATCCTCCATCTCTTGTTCCATTTTCTTTTTTAATTCAGACAACTCAGAAATTTCTTCTATTAAAGAATTAATTTCGGGGTTAAAAACAAAAGTGTCCATGCCTATCTAAGCAAGTTTTTCTTCTTTTTCTTTTAGAGAGAAACAAACTTCTTTATAATCTTTATTAACCATTAATATCCCTCCTTATTTATTATCTAATTATATCATAAAGATGTTCTTAAGTCAAGATTTTGACGAGTAATTGTTTTAGGATTTTGTTTTAATAATAACCGTAATTCTGTTGGTTGTTTATCAATTTCTTTCTTTATATTGCTTGAGTTCTGATAATAAAGAGAGAAAGACTCTGTAGTGCTATTGTCTTTAGCCCATTTGATTATAAATTCCGTAAAAGCAGAATATTTAACATTATAAGGAAATCTCAATGCAATGTGATTGTTTTTATACCATAAAGCGATTTTAGTTAATCTAACCTAATACTATAACTCACTCTCTCCTTCAAATTTATCTAATTTAAATATTACTTCTTTATAATATTCATAGAAAAAATCTTCGGAGCAATGGAAATTTATTATACAATTCTTATTAAAAAGATTGTTAAAACGCATAAATTTAATGGCCGTCTGCTCATCATTAAAAATTGGCGAATGTAAAAAATGAAAATATTTTTCTTTATTATCCTAAAAGAAATCGAAAGCATTTTTTAAGACAAAAGGCTCTCTGTCTGCTATAAAAATAATATTAGCCTCTGGTTTTAAATCAACATAATTTTCTGTCTCAATGCGAATATAACTATTTCTACGCATCTTCTCATATTCATTTATCGGAATACTTAGCTTATTAACCCAAGGATTATATAAATCATATAAGGGAGGACAATCACGAATTTCTGGAGGTAATTTTTCGTTTTGTTTATAAAATCCATAGCCTGTAAATGATTTTTTATCACCATAAACACTTATAGTTTTTGGTAGCATAACGTTAGGATTTTCTTTAAAGTAAATAATTTTAGTAAATTGCTCTTCCTAGTCAGTAGGCTTCATCAATAAAACTCGATGATTATTTTTATGATAGTAATTATAATATTGCATTAATTCAAGATTGGGCACCGCTTTTCCACGGTGCCACAAATCTATATCATACAAACCAATCGTAGCCATTATTCATTCACCTCTGGTCTTTCAGTTAAGGACTCTGTAATAAAACCTTTATCGTCTATTGCCAATATCTTTTCAAAAATGTCGAATTCAGTATTTTTATACTTTTTTGGAATAAATGTGTCATCACGTCTTATACCAGTTATAATCAATTTGTTGCCGCGGCAGAACCAAGATTTTTCAACTACGTGTTTTACTCCATCGGCTCCACGTTCAGAAATCTGTTTATCCCAAGCTGCGAACTGATTTTTCCAAACTTTAACGGTTACTACGCCAGTTGGAGTTAATAATATTACTGAACTCTTATTTTTATCTTTATCAATTACTGTTCCTGCAATACGAGATATTTTGAACATCTTAATTTCTGAACCATCTTTTGTAGTAAAACATCTATCTACTTCTGGCTCAGGAGAAAGAGAATTGAAATCTATAATACTATAAATATCGCCATTCAATTTAGCAAGAGGATGTTCATGATAATAGAAACCTAAACTATCCATTTCCCAATCGGCTTCAGAACCGCCGCAATACTTATTCCAAGTCTCTTCGTATAAGCGATTATTAAGTTCATCAAGAATTTCCTGCTGATTTGCTTTCATCCAATCTCTTACCGGGTCCATACCTTTCTTATATATGTTATCCCATACTGTCTGTTTAATCTTACCTTGCGGGCCGTCATTCGTTACAATAATTTCCTCGATTTTTGCAGTATCATAATTTGTTTCAAAGAACGGCATTGCTATTTCATCAAGATAGTAGTAAATTCCGTCCTTAGAGTTCTTCAAATACTTATTGAAGTTAAATAACTTTTTCTCAAATGTTAATTCTTCTGGTATCATATTTTTTGCAATTAACATCTGCATATTCTGTAATGTAATTCTCTTCTTTTTATCAGATACGCTATTAGCATATTCAACCATTGCTAAACGTCTATTACCATTATATAATTCATCAAATGTACCGGCTTTAATAAGAGAGAACATTTGTAATTTATTTACTTTGACTTTAGACAAGAAATCTTCGATATTAGTATAAGGACGATTGTTAAAAATTTCATATACAAGTTGAGTACCTATTCTATTAATACCCTTCATACCATAAACAATTGCATTCTTCTTTAATTCAGGTTTAAAGATAAGACCAGATTCATTTATATCCGGAGGTAAAACTGTAATACCTTTTGTTTTAGACTCTCCTATTGCGGCGCTTATCTTTCCATAGTTAACGCTCTTATTTTTCTTCGTTGTATTATCATCTTCTGCATCTGTATCAACGTCATCCACATCGAGAAGTTCTGCTCCACCGGCATTAACTATTAGACAAGCACAATTCCAATAAATTTGAGGATAATTTGTTGCTAAATATAATGTTTGAATACCAACGAATGAGTATGCAAGAGAATGCGGACGGGCAAAGGCGTATCCCATCTACGGACCCATCGTTGTTTCCCACACGTATTCGCCAAAATTCCTATTCGGGCACTGGCTGACAAATTTTTCATGAAGTGCAGGAATTTCTTCCATATGTTTTTTAGCTACTGTTTTTCTCGCCGCGTTAGCTTCTTTAAGTGAGAAGTGTCCTATTTTTTCGTCCATGCATACCATCATCAGGTCTTCTTGAAGGGCGGGAACACCATAAGCAGGAAGATAATATGGTTCAAGTATCTTAATCTCTTCTTCGCTAAGTCCTCTATCTCTTACTTCTTTATACCATTGTCCCATATCTACTTTTAAACGACAATATCTGTCAAGAGGTCTTTCTTTTCCTTTTTCTCCCATAAGTCTCATTATCGCATTTGCTGAAGTCATTTCAGTTGGATTTTGAGGCTTAACCTGCTTTGCAGTCGCAAGACCAACGCCAGTACTAAACTGGAATACATCGAGAACGTTTCCCTCTCCAAGAGCCGTCCATATTCTCTTGTCATCAAGATTTAGTACAGCAGGATGAAGATATTTATCATATATCTTTCTTAAAGATAACTCTTTCTCGACTATGCCGTCAGTCTGCATAAGTTCGATACAAGTTGTTATCTTATCACAAATTTCAGTTACAAGGAAGTCATACTTAACGTCGCCCATTGCCTCAGCATCATGAAGTGAGAACTGGGTTGTAAGGTCTCCATTCGGACTTCTCATAATAGCGCCAGTATCATATGGATTATCATTATAAAGGATGACACCAGAAGCGTGCTGGCCACGTTTATTTACCAGACCTTCAATTGATTCAATAATCTCAAGAAGACCGGGATACTTCTCTACTTCGGCAATAAATGCTCCGATTGGCTGCCTACCCTTCTCAGGATTTCCATATACAACATCATGGATAGGCCATAAAAAACCACGCTCCTGCGGAATAAGTCCACTAAGATACTGAGTAGTTTCAACTTCCAAGCCATTCGGATAAAATTCTGAACGATAACCTCTGCCGGCGGCCGCTATAGCTGAACGGGTTCCTTCTGTACCGAAAGTACAAACTTGAATAACATTCAGCTCGCCGCGCTCCTTACGAATCGCTGAGAAAATCTTTTTACGCTTTGATGGAGAAAGGTCAATATCAATATCGGGGAGCTCGACACGTTCTTTATTCAAGAATCTCCAATAAGGCAATTCCCATTTCAACGGATCAAGCTGAGTTATACCAAGCAAATAATTTGATAAGAAACATACTGCTGAACCTCGTCCGGGACCAACAATCGAGCCGCAATCCCAGAATAAGTTAATGAAGTGCTGGAAAGTGTTAAAGTATTTAAACAAACAATCATTAAGTTTTTCTCCGATTGTTTTAATTACATCTGCTTCAATTTCAAGTCTATCAAGATATTCGCCCGTATTAAGTTTTTTATCTATAAGAGCACTAAAACACTCATTGACCCAATATCTTTCTTGTATGTCATCACTAACAAACAAACTTCTAAGAACTGGATACTCCGTCATTAAATTGAATAATCCCATATCTTTAGGATAGTCTTTTACATTAACTTCTGGAATAATTGAACTTCTTTCAAGACTGAAACTCTCAATCTTATCATAGATTTCCATAGAGGCGCGGCACATATTCATAAACTCTTCCTCAGTAAAAGCTACCTGTAAGTTTCCAAATGCCTCATCATTGTCCATCATATGGGCATCAAAGTAGAACTCATCTACTTCTCGGTCGCCTTCCTTGGAATTGAGATAAGCCTTATGAAGTGGACGTTCATTTGCTGTAAGATAATGTGCGTCTGAGCCGATTACCATTTTAACGCCATATGCTCTGGCAATTGCACCGACTCTCTTATTGAATTTCACTTGGTCTTTTGACTGACCTGCAGCAACTTCAATGTAGAAATCGTCACCAAACAACTCAATATTCCAACGAATGAAATCGTCAATATCCTGCTTACAACGGAATATCTCATTCTCATCATTTTCCGCTTCAGCTTTTATAAGTTGAAGAACTCTTCCACCAAGTTGTCCACCAATACAAGCTGTTGTTGCAATTAAAGAGTTCGGGTATTTCTTTACAATCGCTTCCAATTCATTCATCTGAGTTGGAACTCTTGTCATGCCGCGAGAGGTAAAACTGTAATACCAAGCGGTTGAACTCAATTCTCTTATTGCCTTATGACCATTCTCATTCTTTGCTATTAATATATAGTGCCAATATCTTTCGATATCATCGCGGAATTTTACAAGATAAATCTCATTACCACACGCGCACTTGAAATCTCCAGGTATCTCGCCCTTTTCTTTAAGTTTCTTTTCTGTTTGTAGCCACTTTAAATGACCGCTGACACACTCGTGGTCAGTCAATGCGATACCTTTCATTCCAAGACGATGCGCTGTCTTAATCATATCTGGTATCTTATTGATGCTATCAATGAGCCTTATGTTCGAATATTCACTATGGCTATGGGTATCGAAACGAGGTATATTATTTAAACTCATTTTAATAAAATCCTCCTTTATTTCTTTATCTATATATATTATATCATAAAATATAAAAAAAGTCAAGACAAAAGTCTTGACTCTTTTACTTATTGTTCTTCTTGCGCTCGCGCTCTTTCTGGATTTCCTTGTTGCGGCGAGACATCTCGTCCTTGAAACGGTCAATCTTCTTCTTGTAATTGTCCTTTTCGTCTCTATGGATTTTCATTTTATTTCCCCTCCTCGATTGTCATTGTTGCTATTAAAGGTGTACAATAACTTGTTTCCTTCATAAACTAAGCTAATACATCATCAGCTTCATCGACTAACATATTTTTATAGCACGTGCCTCTTGTTCTTTCTTGTAACATATCACTTACAGTAAAGATTTGAGGTACTGGAAGTCCCAGCTCTTTTGCTCTTATCTCATAAATTCTTTTATTACACTGACGTGCACAAAGTATCGGGAAATTATTTTTCGCCGCTGTCTACACAAGTAGGGTAGTCTTTCCATATCCCCTTGGTCTTATAATTACTTTCATTCGATTTTCTCTCCTATATATGAAGTATTTTTCAATCTATAATATTCTTCTGTCCAAAACAGCCAATCTTTTGTATCCCATTGACATGGAGCATCTTCATGAAGAGTGTGTTGGAAAGTTAAAAGAGTATCTCTATCCTTTTGTGAAATATAGTTAGCAAAGTAATAATATACTTTATCCCAAATGTTTGTACGAAAATCTCTATTCGCTTCCCAAGTTTCATCAGTATCGACTTCAGTATATTTATCCTCCAAAAAATTTGGAATATCTAAAAGCTCTTTGTATCTCTCATTCATCATTGCTTTCTTATCTTCTTGACTAAGAACATTTTGTTCAATAAGATAGTCGGCAAATTCATTCAGAATTTCATTTGAAAAATAATGACCTACCTGGTCGAAATAATCTTCACCGCCCCAAGTTTCATGCATTGTTGCTTGAATAGCTATATATGCAATCATTGGATTTTTGAGGTCTTCAAATTCAGGCTCCATGACGTGTTTCATTAGATTATCACCACTGTTTTACAAGTGTAACGATTACCCATTCGTCGATAATCTCGCCCTTAGACTTCTTATCCTTCTTAACCATTTTATAAGACTTAAGCTCATATCCTTCAATAGCTTCATCAGCCTTAGCCTTCTCAATTAAAGCCTTAGCCTCAGCTTCATCGGCAACGCGCCACTCTTCAGTTCTTTTACATAATTCTCCCATTATAAAACCTCCACTACTTTATGTAATTTAAAATTATAACAAACCAATTTGGTGTTATTTTTCTTACAAAGTTTAAAATTTTGTGCTGTGCCGTGACTCTATCCATCCCAAAAACATAAGCACATTCTATCTTCAAACAGGCTCAAATAATTGTGCATATCTGCATTACGAATAAAGCCTGCTGATTTACCATAAACACTCCATCTGGCTGGAAATATCTTAATTGGAATATCATTTTCTTTAGCATATCTTTCTGCAAGTGAGTCAGCGCCTCTTGCGCCGCCACTCACAATTTTATCTATATGATACTTATTATGGGTATAATCCATAACCTGTTTAAATTCATCGTAGTCACAATAATTACGACTCCCTGCTACAAGAAGTACCATTTTTATTCTCTCCTAAGATAAACTGCTAATTCAGCCCAGCCTTCCATCGAGGCCGCGTCAACTCCCATAAAAACAGGTCCTGGCGGCTCGAGGGTAACTGGTTCAATTTTTATTTTTTCTCCATTGATATTTTCGACATAAATTTCTTTAATTGTCCAATCAGAAATCATATGCACTACTCTCCTTGATTTCAATTTCGTCGAGTAAAATCTGCGGTGTTTCTTTTCCACCCCATTCATTTATATTGCCGCGGCCAGCAGCTGTAATATTTATCTTGCCGCTTTTTAGGAATAATTCATCAAGTAAAGACTTAGCTTTAAATTTAACGTATGTAATACCATTAAAAGTGAATTTCAATGTGTCTTTATATGCTCCAATAGCCTAAATATCTTTAGTGTCAATAGTAATATTTTCTATAATAATAACTGGTTCAGGACTACCTTGACCCCAAAGAGCACGTCCCTTTTCAAGGTCTACAATCATATCTTCTAAATATGAGCAGTTTCCTTGAACCACAAAGTCAGCCTCATAGAATCCCTCATTAAAGTTAATATCCTTTAACTTTTCATTGGCATAAGCAGTTAATTTATCTACATTAGACTCCTTAATACTGAAGCCAGCGGCATTTGCGTGACCTTCAACATAATCCATAAGTCCACTTTCTAATAAGAAGCTTCTAAGGTCTTTTAACTCAGAACCTTCTCGACCTCTAATTGAACCCTTTAAATATCCGTCAGGACTAATGCGTCCAAGCATAACAGGCTTTTTGTATGCAGCGGCAACATTCATAGCACAAAGACCAGTTAATGTGTTTGAAACATTAAGGTCGTCTGCATTAAGAATAAGAACCTTGTTCTCGTCAAGACTATTATTCATAATCTAGACATCGAGCAATTGAGTTGCCTTTTCCATTTCTCTCTTTTGGCGAGCTTTGGCATTAGTACAGTTTCTTGCACTCTATGTAGCTAACGTTTCCATTTGACCCTTTTCACCGCGCTTAGTAGAAGGAACCTGCTTCTGAGGCATTAAAAATGCTTCAAATAGTCTTTCCTTTTCCAAGTCAGAGCCAACTCTAATTAGAGCATTTATAAGAGGGGTTATGTAAAATGCTACGCCTATTTGAGTAAGTGGACCGCTACCTAATGAATACGACTGTTTTTCAACCAACTCCTTAAAGAAGCCATTGTTAATATGAGATAAACCGTAATCACAAATGTAACGATTTTCAAGAGTATTCATATTCATCATATCACTTATTTCACCAAGTGCTACAAGGTCAAGATAATCTTGAATATGAGGCTCCCAACCTTCTGCTTCATATATTCCTTCTTCACCCATTTGTGAAATTAACTCACTTTCAAATGACTGTTCGAAATATTCGAAGAACTTATAAACTACTCCAACGCCACTGAGAGACTTATTCTCATAGTCCTTAGAAAGCTAATTATTAATTACCACAGCGTTTTCACTATAATGGTCAGCTTCGTGGTGGTCAAGAACAAGGATATCATATCCTAAATCCTTTAAACGCTTATGCTCTTCATAGTCATTACTTGAACTATCAGGGAGTATAATTAAGTCATACTTCTTTTTTTCTTCAAATAAATCCATAAGGGTCTTAAGACCATGTTCTTTTCCTTCCGGAATATGGTAATCAATTGAAAACTGATACTTAGTCCCATATGTATTCATTAAAAAACAATATACTAGGGCGGCACTTGTAAATCCATCTACGTCTGAGTCAACACATATAAATATTTTACTACCATTTAATATATGTTTTTTAAGTAATTCATAACCTTCCTGCATATTATCTAAGTTAATTGGCGGGATTTCGTTCTCCCAAGACGGATGGAAGAATAATGTTGGATTGCTTCCAAAGTTCATATTCCTATCTGCGAGTAATTCTGACAAGAAGTTATGAGTTATATTTTTGCTTGTTTTTCTTATATATTTCATTTAAAGCCTCCTTAATTCACCCAAACCGGATGCTTCATAATAATCTCAAATACTTCTTTACCCAAATCTGTAGGACTATCTTTTGCTTTGAGAATGCATCCTGTATCTATTAAAAAGCCTATTTTAAACTTATGAATAAATCTATAACAAAGTTTTTCCATTTTTTTATAATGAAAACTTATATCTTTCCAATCTAAAGACGCCGGACTGTCGAAAGCAACAATTACTTTTTCAACGCCTAGGTCATATAATAATTGCATTTGATAATAAGAAATGGAACTACCACATACTGCAACCGCAATATTATTTTCGCGTCCATACATCGTTTCATATTGAAGAACTGATTTCTCGGCTTCAAAAATTATAGCGGTTTTCTTTCTCCGGATATTTTCTTTATTCATATTTAAACCGTAAAGATTATATCCAAGGGGATGAGCATACATAATACCTTCAATTGAAACGGGCATATATTTACCATATATCAAATCTTCATCGTTAAGCGCACGCCCTCTAATTCCAATTAAGTTATTATCTATATCATAATGCGGAATGATTATTTTATTATGAAGAACATCGTATAAAATATTGAAAGCCTTCATTGTTTCAGTACTTATCCCATCAGCTAACCATTCACTTGTAGCATAAAATTGATATATATTAAGGAGTTGTTTTGGAATTGGATTGATTTCGACAATTGTTTCTTGTCTTGTATATCTATCTCCAAGACTTTTATACTTAAAATTAAAACCACTTTCAACTGTGGAAAAATTAATTCCATCAGTTATTTTTAATATAATATCTTTATAAAAGTCATATTGAATATCAAGCAACTCGTATCTCTTTTCAAAAAGTTGATATATATTAAAATTTTCTCCGCAATCTGTATAACAATGAAATTTATGGTTGCGTTTATAATAATACAATTTCATTTTTGCATCAGCAGAGTCAACATTGTGGCAAATAGTTGGGAAAATGATATAATCATTTCTTTCATCATATCTATCTGCCCCAAGACTTGTTACGAGTTCTATTACCCTTTCTGGGGTCAACTCTTGTTCTACTTGTTTTAAATCAATTCTCATAGTAAATCATCGAAGTCTAAATTCTTCAACCTTTCTTTAGTTTCTTTAGCGTTTCCAAACGCCTCAGTAATTGAATCTACTACTGACTTAGGCATTTGTTCTTCAAGATTAGCAAGTAATTCATCAGCCATTTCGTCACTAACAACCCCATGATTATAAAAGTCTTCTAATTCTTTTCTTTTATCCATATCAATAGAAACAAAATTGACAATTTGAAAGTCTTTAATCGGCTTATAATCTGGTGTAGTAACGAATAGATCAACTGTCCTTAAAGTTCCCAAATCTATTACTGACCAAATACTAATCATAGTCCAGCGGCCACGACGGTTTTTGAATATATCTGTAATTGCATTAGGTTTATAACTATAACGTTTTTCAAAATCTTCAACCAGCTTTAATTCTTCTGGGCTTGGACGTCTACGTATTGCCGCAACATCTGCCAGGTCTGCTATTGCCTTAGAACCACGAATGTTCCGGAAATCTTTAAATCCGCCCTTCGGGTCGTCATCACCACTTAACTGAGTTGCCGACATAATGAAGGCATTTAGTTCAACAGCTAAATTCTTAATTGCAGTTGTAAGAAGTCGTAAACATACGTCTTCTCTTAATTTCAAATCTCTATACTCATTAAGCATAGCAGGAGAAGAGAAAATATAATCATAGAAGAAGTTCTCTACTCCATATTGAAGATTATAACGTCTAAAAAGATTTTTAATAACTGAAGCGCAGGGGTCTGGAATACGAGCAAATAACATATAGTCTTTATAACGTTCCATTACGTCAATCGCTGTCATAATTCTTTCCATATGCTCTTCACCATATGTTCCATATAAAAACATATCTTCATTATATCCAGTTAGATATGCAAGAATCATTGTCTGAATTTCTGCGGGATCTTGCTCGGTCATTATGTATAAAACCTTTTCTGGCTCTCCAGTATAAACCCATTTCTGATATTTAGTATCATACCTTATGGGATAAGCAATATTACATGCATCACCGACCATAGAACGAGTTTTACCAACACCAGAGCCCGCTGAACGTAAATAAAATTTCCCTTTCCTTCCGCCGCGAGTTACTGTATTAAAAATTTCTCCCTGAAGTCTTACCCCAATTTCCGGCTTTCCTTTTAGCTCTTTAATTAAATCTCGAATGCCTGTAACTGCAAGGCTCTCTTCAACGACACTGTTGATAACATATTTATGCTCAAGGTCTGCAAGTTCGCCTTTCAAAAGATTGAATATATCAGTAGGAGTCATTTGCTCAAAACGTTCATTAATCTTATCATAATCTGGATTTAATGGATCTTCGCAATAGAACTTAGATATATCTCGACCATTTTTCTGAACGTCTCTTAGGAGATTAAACTTTTTTAGTTTATTGTAATAATATTGAAAATTAGCAGGGTCAGCCAAATCTTCACAATCTTGAATAAAGGCTAATCCGTTATTTTTTTCAAGAGCCGCTTTTGTTGTTTCATTATCTTGTAAATATGAATCAACATCTACGGTATGAATCCGTTCTGCGCCGCCAGCATATAAATTATAGATAGCGGAGAACACAATACGATCCATATACTGAGAAAAATCTGTTGGTTCTAATTGATATTTATCGGTATCGCTTAATAGCTCAGGGCGGCACATCAAACTGCCGAGAACCTGGATAACTGTTCTTCTATCAACCTAAATCACTATATCACTCTCCTATCTCATCCAGGTTTATTAACTTACGTCTGGTCTTTTTACCGATATAGTCACTCGGATTGTATTTAATTTCAATTCTATCCTGTTCAAGTTGTTTTTGAATTGCTCTACCAATTTCATCAGCTTTCTTTGCCTGCTTTTCATAATACAGCCTTGCTTCGTCATAAATAAATGGAATAATTCCAATGCTCCCATTAGAATGTTCTTTTGAATTTTTACGAATATCATAAAAATATTGTAAGGTTAAAAGCTGTCCTCGATAAGGCATTCCTTGCCTTCTAAACTTTTGCATTTGTGTAATATTCCAATCACTTACAGGCTTATCTTCAGAATATTCTCCAAAAAGCCTAAAGATATAATACCAAAGAGCATCTCTATCATCACTTTCTGTTTGTTTAAGCTGAAGATTTTCCTTTGTTAAATATTTCTTAACTGTCGTTGGAGCTATACCCAATTCCCTTGCAACCTGAGACATATTTCTACATTCTGAATATCTTTGATTGATTTTCTGTATCGTCTCTTCATCAATCTTTGTTTTCTTCTTTGGCTCTTTTTCTTGCGGGGCAGCCTCATATATCGTTAAATATTTAGAGACACTTGACACGGAGATACCAAGCTCTTCTGCGACTTTACTTTTTATTCCATATTCTTTATAAAGAACGGGAATCTTTTGTATAATTTCATCAGATATGCGTTTTGCCATTTACTCACCCTTTTTTTAATTCTATAAATATTATAACATTATTTATTAAAAATGTCAAATAAAAAAGGGTGATTAATATCACCCTTTCTCTTAAATTCCTCCAGTAAATTCATCAAGGTAAGAAGCTGCCTGGGCGGTTAAACTTCTTTCTGTGAGTTTCATCTATACTGTTGCAAATATCTTAGAGTAAATAGGAGACTTTCTTAAATTTAAAAGTAATTGAAGGCCATTTCTATTTCTAAAAACGGCACTGTCAGCTTGTTTTAAATCGCCATCGAAAAAAATGCGAGAACCTTCACCTACTCTTCCTATCAACAATTTAATATGTTCTTCTGTTAAATTTTGTGCTTCATTAATAATAATTATGGAGTCCTAAAAACTACGCCCGCGGATGGAGCCCATATTCACTACTTCAAGTTGATTATGCATAATCATATCCTATACCTTATCTAATCCAACCAAATCGACAAGAGGACCAATTTGTCCAGCTACTTTATCGAGTAATTCACCTGGTAAAGCGCCTATATCAATAGTATTTTCAGTGTAGGCATTATTAGGAACATAAACAATTTTTCCAATTCTCCCTTTTTCTAACTCCTAAAGAGCAAAATTATTAAGGATAAAACTTTTACCCGTTCCAAATTTTCCACCGGCATAAACAATTGTAATATCTCTATCATTAAGAATATCAAATAAACATTTCTGTTCTGGATTACGAGGTCCAATGCCCTTATCTGGGTTAACGCACCATTCATTTTTAATTCTAAGTTCGTAGTCATTAGATAAATGCTTTAATGAGCCATTTTTATATACAAAACTATCATAAATAGAATAATCTGTTTCTCCATGCTTATTTTTAAAGGGCATTGTTAAATCTTTAAATAATATGTACTGATTTTCATAAAGATTTCCGATTTTTCCAAATTGTTCTGGAAAGGTGCCAGTATTCATAATATGTTCAATCATTTGATATGAAGTTTCATTCTTAGGATCAATTAAGATTTCTTTAATGCCGCTATAGGCTTCTGTTTTACCATATGCCTTAGTCTACACTTTTTTTGTTATAGCTTTTACTTTCAAATACACATCATTAGTAACTAATATGGCATTTCTGTTTTTAGCAATCTGAATTAATTTATCATCTACGCTATCATATCGCTCTCTCTCTAAACTATCATCCCATATCAATTTATCCATATTATGAGAAATGATAACGGCGGCGCGGCGAGCCTTATATTGTACATCAAAATTATTATGCATTTTTAAGCCATCTAATTCCTTAAGAACATCTGTGGCAATAACCATTTCCTCCGTTTCTTCCTCAATAATTTGAGGGAAGTCTAATAAGATATTAGTATCAATTACAAGCATTAGGCTCCTCCTATATAATAGAATAGGGGAAAGATAAAAATATCCTTCCCCGAATCATTAAAGTATACCTCGTATTTCAATTAAGGCTTGATAGAGTTTTTCAACATCTTCAGGTAAGATTTCTGAAAATTTAGTTGGTTTTCCAAAAATAGATTTAAGGATTTCAGAAGCAGCATCCACCTTATTCTGTTGTACCACAGTACCCCAAAGCATCTTCGCTTCTTCAATCAACTCATCGAAATTTAGTGTTGTATAAGGATTATGGTCATCTGTTGCTGTACCGCCAGAATGAGCGCACTCTTCATCTATCGCCTTATAAATAGCATCGACTAATGCATTATAATTAAGAGGAATATGAGGTTCAATATAACGGTATCTTGATTTAACTAGAAATCTATCACCGACCTCATCCCTTAAAAACATAAAACGTTTACGAACAGTTTTATCTCCTTCTTCTAAGGAAATTTCTCTTATATAAGCAATAATATCTACCATTTTATTGATAATATCAAAAGCTCTATTTTGAAGAGCGGGAACTATTTGAGTATATTTTTCTCCTTTTTCATTCTTAAACTCTTTTTCTGTGGAATGACTAGTAAAAATTAGTCCATAACCATTATATGCTAAATCACGAAATGGCTAAGAAAATTCTTTAGAAGCTTCAGCGTATAATTTACCAAATCCTACATCACTAAGGCTTTCTACACCAGCTTGACTACAGACATATTTTGTACATAAATTCCAAGCTTCATCAACTGTATCAATAGCTATCGCGTGGAATTTTTCTTTAAGTTCAGGATTCTTACATAAATCTCGAACCATTTTCCGCCAATCATCCCAAGTTTTAATCGGAGCAACGTATACATTATTTAGGGCATTAGTACCCATCTCAAACCCTGCTATCAACACTTTTTCAAACTGTGCAGCGAGACTCGTTTTTCCTACACCGGGTAGTCCATATAACATAATGTACTTACCTCTTAAATTTTTTGAAATCATTTGAGGTTGTAAATTAAGTAAATCTATAGCCATTTAAATTCCTCCTTTAAAGTAAGTTGATTTCGGATTAATTAAAATCCGAAATCAGCTGGCTTACTCTTTGGAGATGCCTTTGCTGTAGTATTATTTTGCAATAATTCAGCAATATGCGCTTTTCTATCATTAAGAGCCTTCACTACTGAATCTCTATCATAAGAGAGCTCTTCTTCAAGACCACTAGCAGAACCACCAGTAATAACCAATTCTTTTCGAGAAATAGTCCTCTGTTTAGTTACTGCCTCACCGAACCCCTATGGTTCTGATATTGTTTCTATTTTATGAGTAATGCTAACCTTACCAGCAACTCTAACTGTCTCTTCCTTATCCCAGTGGGCCTCGATATGAGCCTTAGCTTCTCCGCTAGCAAAAAGAGTCAATACGTGGATTTTTCCGCCATATCCAACTACACCAAGCTTAATAGCTATTCTACCAGTGGGTTCATCATTCTTATCTTTCTCTTCAGCACTGGCTGGGTCATTTAATACGACTCCAGAAAGCTAGAATGTTGCTCCGTCAATGTCTGCATCTCTTTTATTATTTAAGAAATTAGAACTGATTTGGAAAGTAGAACGTTCTTTGCCAGTAGGCTTATCAATCCAAATATTTTCTTCAAGTTTTGCTTTAGATACAGTAATTCTTGATGCTGGATGATTTTCATCAGCCACGGCCTCAGATATTAAAGTGTCTCTATAAGAAAGAATCCTATCATAAACTTTATTAAGATCGCCATCTTTCTTAAGTCTCATAGAAAACATTTTAACTGGAATAAGGCATTCAGTAACCTTGCCATCTATTTCCTAATCACATCTAATTACTGCAGTGCCGCGAACCCAATCTTTACTATCAGAAGTTGTTATGTCCAATTCATTAAGGATACCACTAATATTTACTTCATTATCGCTCTAAGTCTTTTCAACATTTAACATTTAATCATTCCTCCATTTGGGATATTTAATTAGTAAAATTATGGGGTGAATTTACATCACCCCAATTGGACACTTTTTTAATTACTCAGCGTCTGGGTCAAACTGAGCGCCAGCCTCTGTAAGAGCAAACTTCTTAACTTCCTTAGTCTTAGTATTGCCCTTCTCATCAGTTACTTCAACTGACTCTGTAAATCTTTCTGCGTAGCCCTTCTTGCAAAGACCAGTTACAGAACCTGTTACGGAACCAGCCTTTTCAAAGCCAAGAGCATCCTATACTTCCTTTGTTGTGAAAGCTACACCTGCGCCTGCCTACTTAAGAAACTCAAATACCTTTCTTGAACCTTCTGTCATCTTTGTTGCCATTAAAAATCACTCCTTTTAAAATTTAATTAATTAAAATATATTAAATAAAATAGCAGGTGGAGAAAACCACAGTCTACTATTTATTTACTGTAATAATTATATCACTTTTTAGCTTTTATGTCAAATATTCGGAAATCTTTTTCCTTTTATATTTAACTTTCTATATAATATTATATCAGTTTTCTTTGGAAAAGTCAACGTTTTGAGTTTCTCCTTCCATTAAAAGGTCAATAATTGACTTAATGGAAGTTAAAGCTTTCTGACTTTCGTTAATTCTTTTTTCAATAACAAGCGCAGAAAAAGTGAAAGCCAAACCTATCCTAGCAATTTCGGGTAGTGACAAATTAAAGTCGCCATTTTGTAGTTTTACTCTAACTTTTTCATACTCACTCGCATCATTATTCAATTCTTGGACAAACTTTTCGATTTTGGGGTCTGAGTCTAGTCCCTCTTTAAGAACACGGACTATCTTTTCTTTCCCGTCTATTTCTTGTATCTAATTATCAAAAAATTTATCTGTCATATTATATATGGAATCAAGGTAAAGGGCGAGCGCGTCAATTGCGCTCTCCTTTTCTGTCTTTATCTTTTCAATTTTTGTTTCAATACTCATTCCTATCCCCTCACTAAATCTGAAGCAATATCATTTTCATCAATGCTTATAGCTTTTACTCCAGTAGCATTTCGAGTTAATTCCCT
>Ga0247611_10002966_pt1 | contig 26091 bp, 24 predicted proteins | sample 177DNAGHGhighgp2_FD_192422 | JGI IMG/M metagenome (GOLD analysis project Ga0247611, IMG submission 192422) | Sheep rumen microbial communities from Palmerston North, Manawatu-Wanganui, New Zealand - 1770 DNA GHGhigh gp2 | ecosystem: Host-associated > Mammals > Digestive system > Stomach > Rumen... | reverse complement strand
CGTCACAAAACGGCAAAAAAACAAGGCGCAAAGCGGGACGCTTCACGCCGGTAGGGATCGGATCACGGTTCGCTCGATGCGGGCGGCACGGTCGCGGGAACGGGAAGCGCGTCCTTTTCGGGGAGGGGCTTGTCCGGTTCCACGGCATCGGCGTAGGCGGTCACCTTTCGGAGACCGAACTGCGCGTCGTCATGCTTGTAGGTCACGAACTCGCTGAGACAGAAATGCATCGCGTCGCTCGTGGATTTATAATAGTGCGCCCAATCGAACCCCGCGCGGAAAAACCCGAGTTCATACAGCAGGTAGTTCACGCAGGTCTCGGGCACCCCGTTCGGATCAAGCGTGTACGCGCCGTCGTAGGTGAAATCGTAGTACGGCACGCCGTCGGCTTCGAGAATGCCGTTGAACGTGAGATGCCCTTTGACGTCGTCGTCGATCAGGGCGGTGTTGGCATCGTTGTTCTTGTTCGGCTCCATCGAGGCGTTCAAGTCGACCGCCGTGCCGAACGAATGGTGGCTGATCGCCTTTAAACTCGAGGTGAAGCGCGAAACGTAGCAGCCGTTGTATTCGGTGATCAGCGCGCTTGCGCGGATGAGTCCGGTGTCGCCGTTCGTGCCGTGAACGCGCAAAACGCTCGTTTCGAGATACGAGAACGCCTGTTCAAAGTACGGAACCGCGTCGACGTGCACGAGCCAGTTCGTTTCTTCCGGATACGCCAAAATGGACGTGATGAACGCGTCCTCCCACGCGGGATCGGCCAGGATATAGCGCCCGTTGACCCGCTGGAAGCGGTAGAGGAACCGCGATTCTTCGCCGAAGAACTTCAGCGCCTCGGGGTAGGAATCCGGGAAACTTTCCTTCGTGATCGTTTCCCATTCGTCACCGACCATGCGGAACGAGCCGCGATAAACCTCGACCGCGCGCGCGCCCTTGACCGCGACGCTGATCTTCAGCGTGTGCGCGCCGACGAGCAGTTCGGAAAAATCAACGAGCGAGGAAAGCGAAACGCCCTCATCCGTGTTTGTGTCGGTCAGCGCATAAACGCCGATCTCGCTGTTTTTCAGCCGGACCGATTTGCGGTACGGATACGGCGCTTTGTTGTTGTGCGCGCAGGAGATCGAAACGGTCACGGTGTCGATCGGGTAGTTCGAGTAGATCGTGCCGCCGAGCGCGTACGCTTCGCCGAGCGCAAGCACCGCGCCGTTTTCCGGCAGCGGACGGTCGGGATCGGGACGAAAATCAAGCACCAGATCCGGCGGCGGCGTCGCCTGCACGTCCAACGAAACAACGCCTTCGTCGATGAACTGCACTTCGTCGCCGTCCGGTGTATCGGGGTCGAAGACGGGGGCGGAGGGCCGCGCCAGAACCACGATCAAAAGAACGAGCAAAGCGAGCATCACGCCCGAAAGCGAGCCGATCAGGATCTTTTGCTGTTTGCTCCAGTCGGAGAAATGCAAGGAAAAAACTCCTTTCACGACCGCCGCGAATGGGGGAAAACGGCGGTTTTTCGGTTTTGATGCCTTATTATACCATTTCGATGAAACGCGTTTGTCAACAGAATGTGAACAATGCCTCATTTCCCGGATTTCCTGTGCAATGTCCTCTTTGCATCAAAAAAAGCATGCTTCCGAACGGAAGCATGCTCTCAGGCGGGAATCAAAATCTGCCGTAGATGAATTCCGCGGCGTTGTAGCCCGGACCGTACATGCCGAAGATGATAATCGCGAAGATCGCGGCCAGATAAAGGAGCCAGCGGAACACGAGGTTTTGTCGGGAGACGGTTTCGCGGATATGAACGCCTTTTTCATGGAGAATATCCACAAACAGCAGAACGCCGATCGCAAGGAACAGAAGCCGGACTTCCTTTTGCGCAAGACCGAGCTGATACAGGCTGTTGCTCGCGAAGATCCAGGGATCCCATTCGGTCACGATCGATTTCCAGATTCTCAGACCGGTCATGAGCGAGGGCGCCTTGATCAGAACGCGGCCGAAGCACACCAGGAAGAAGGTCCGGAACATTTGCCAGAACCTCCAGGAGAATGCGTCCGTGCGGATCTTGAGCCGAGCGGTCAGCCGCTTTAAAAGCGGACCGCATTGAACGCTCAGAATGGTCAGAATGCCCCAGTAAAAGCCGTACGCCGCATAGCGCAGACCGGCGCCGTGCCAGATGCCGTTCGACGTCCAGACGATGATCAGAGACAGATAGGTCGGGATCGTTTTGCCGATCTTCGTGCCGAGGATTTTGCGGCTGAACTTGCCGATCTTCTGCGCCGATTTGGAGATGGACAGCGGATAGAAGATATAGTCGCGGAACCACGCGCCGAGCGTGATGTGCCAGCGGCGCCAGTATTCCGGCACGGAGACGGAGAAGTACGGTTGCTCGAAGTTTTTCGGCATGGTAATGCCGAACAGTTCCGCCGCGCCGGTGATGATGTCCATGCCGCCGGAGAAGTCGCCGTAGATCTGGATCGCGTACATCGCCGAGCCGAACAAAAACGTCAGACCGGAATAGTCCTTGAAGTTGCCGAAGATCGTCGCGACGATCACGGCCGCGCGGTCCGCGATGACCATCTTCTTGAAATAGCCCCACAGCATCAGCAGACAGCCGGATTTGATCCGGTCGTAAGAGATCCGATGCGGGGTAAACAGCTGCTCCGCCGTGTCCTGAAAGCGGACGAACGGCCCCTGCAGCAGCTGCGGGAAGAAGGTGAGCCACAGCGCGAGCCGGAACGGATTCTTTTCGGCCGGCATCTTTTCGCGGCTGATGTCGACGACGTAGCTGATGGCGGAGAAGGTATAGAACGAAATGCCCAGAGGCAGGATCAGGTTCATGGGCGCGATCGGCGCGGCAAGGTACTGGTTCAGCGTGCCGATGAACAGATCCGCGAACTTGAAGAAGACCCAGATGCCGATGTTCAGCAGCACGGCGGAGATCTTGATGAGGCTCAGCGTGCGCTTCTTTTTTGCTTTCAGGGCTTTTCGCTCTTCGCGGGGGGCGTTTTCAAGCCGGACGGCATACCGGTCGATCGTGCGCTGCAGAAGAATTCCTGCGACGTAGATGATCGCCGCGGAAAGGAAGATCCAAAAGCCCAGCTTCCAATCGTAGTAGAAATAGAAGAAGGTGCTTGCGATCAGAAGCCAGATCCATTGGACCTTTTTCGGCAGCAGATAATACACGGCCACCGCAACCAGAAGGAACAGTAAGAACGGAACGGTTGTCAGAGACATATCAACAATCCTTTTCTTTCAGATGAGTAAGGGGTCTGCGTGAAAGGGTCAGCGGGACGCCTGCATGATCGCCTTTTCGTAGGCGCGAAACATACTGCCGATCGTGCTCTTCGTCCGTGTGGCGATGTTCGTATCCTGATTGGTGGCAAAGTTGACGCTGTCGATCGGAAGACCGGTTTCGTTGTCAAACACGACGATATTCAGACCTGCCTTGTTCAGGGAGTATTCCACACCGTCGATTGCGATTGTATTGGCGCCTTTGTCGTAGGCACTGTTCGTCGCAATACTGAATTCGTGCCCGCCGAGCGTTGCGGTATAGGTCAGACGGCGGTCGGATACCTTTTCGCGGACCACCTTTCCGTTCTGAATCACGGCAAGATAGGTGTCGTAAGGCTTCCCTTCTTCGAACAGCTCCAGCCCGAGCATGGAAAGCGCTTCGATTTCCCTTTCCTGCAGACCGGGCACATAATTGGATTTCGAGCTGATTACGATCGTCAGGTGATCCTTCTGTTCATTCAGCAGATGAAGGTATGCCGTCAGATCATATTCCATGTTGAAATATGCGACAGAACGCACCTTCTCGAATTGCAGGAACGCTCGGTCAAACTGTTCATTCCGCGTGCCGATCGAAGGAAGCTGCGGAAAGTTTGTGCAAAGAAAATCGCCTATGTAATTTGTAATGGTTTCCGAACCGCGCAAATTCAGATGTCCGCCGCCGTCCATGTAATCATGCGCAGGATCGATCAGATCAGCATAGTGCATATCAAGGAAATACAGATCGTGTTGATCTGCGAATTGAACGGCCGCTTCCTGCTTGATGGTCGACCAGCCGCCGCTCAGCGCATTCTTCATTGCGGGGATATTCATCAGAATCAGCGTTGCTTCGTGCTGATTGCACAGGTCGATTATCTTGTCGAGGTATTTCCCGAACGTCTCGGATATCCGCGGACGATAGACGGGATCGGCAGATACGTCGGCACCGTCGCCGTCTCGTCCGGAGGCGGCGATGCGGTTTTGTTCGCGTTTAAAGAGACGCGAGTTGTATTTTTCGAGGGATTCCAAAGTACTCGCAGGGCTTCCTGCATAGGAGTGGACGAACTGTCCCATCGAGTAATAGATGCCGTGTGCAGATTTGAGATCGTCGTAAGAAAGTTCGCTCCAGCGCGTATGATACTTGATGATGGGAAAGACGGCGGACCACAGTCCGTCGTTGCCTTCCGTTTCGGAATAGATCTCTGCAAATTCAAGATACGCGGAACGACCGTATAGGTTGTCCATGACGTTGCGATAATAGGAAGCGAAATTGCTCTTATCATCAAACATGTGCGACACATCGAGAAAAACGATCTTCGGACTCTGCGTTTCAAACGCCTGTTTCAGCAGGATATAACTGCATTCAATCGGCTGCGCAGAGGTCGCGAGATTATAGGACCGGATACCGGTCTGTTCGTACAGAGTCATCGGTGAGATGCCGTAGATTACATGGCTGGTGCCGAGGAACAGAACGTCGATCGAATTCCTGTCCAACGCAAAAAAGCCCTGAACCGAATTGTCACAGCCCTGGTAGTGATTCCAGCTCGGCGTCAGGACCTTTTGTACCGCGAAAAAAACGAGAACGACCAGCAGCAGAAACGCGATGATTTTCAGTGCTTTTTTGAGCATAGAATCCCCCCCAGAGATTGTTTGCCGCAAAAATCAGACCCGCTTCCGTGAGAAACGAAATCGAGATAAGAAGAAGAAAAAAGGGTGTTATACCGAAACGTGATAACACCCTGTCGTTTTAAGGAACGGTTATGCTTCGACTTTTACGACCGGCGCTTCGGGCGCGTTCTTTTTGACGCTCTCGATGCCCTTCAGGCAGCTCGCCTTTGCCTTGTAGCCTTCGGAAACCGCAATGATCTCGCCGTTTCTTGCCTTCAGACGGAAGCGGAATTCGCCGCCCTTGTCCTTGTAGACTTCAAACTTCGGATGCTTTTTCGGCTCGAATCCTTCGACGGTCTGATCCTCGATCTCGCCGAGGCAGGCCTTCTTGACGCTCTCGATGCCGTTGCTGCATGCGCCTTCGGTGGTATAGATCTCGCTGGTCGCGATGATCTCGCCGTTGCCGGCCTTCAGATTGAACTTGATACCGGACTTCACTTCTTTGATTTCAAACTTTCCCATGATCATGTTCCTTTCTGTTTTCTGAATTTGACGGACAAACGGCCCGCCGCGCATTGTTCGTTTCGGTTGGGCTTATGCCCATTTCCGATTTCAGTATACCGCCCGCGGGATCGGTTGTCAAGGAAAATGCGCGTAAATCCGCGCCGTTTCGACGCGCAATTCACCTTTTGCGCGCGCCGCCGCATACGATAGCAGCAGAACTGCGAAAGGAGGAACCGTATGATCGCGGAGACGGTCAAGGGATTGCTCGTGCCGTTTCTCGGCACGACGATCGGCGCGGCGGCGGTGCTCGTTCTGAAAAACGGGATCGATCGGCGCATCAACGGCTTTCTGTCCGACGCGGCAGCGGGCATTATGGCGGCGGCAAGCGTGTTCAGTCTGCTGCTGCCCGCCATGGAACAGGCGGCGGACGGCGGAACGCCCGCATGGCTTCCCGCGGCGGCGGGGTTTCTGTCCGGCGTCGCGTTTCTTGCGTTCTGGGACCGGTTTTCGCAGCGTATCGGAACGTGCGGCGACGTGTCGCACGCCACGCGCATGCTGGTGTTTTCGGTCAGCCTGCACAACGTTCCCGAGGGGATGGCGGTCGGCGCGGCGTACGCGGGACTGCTTTCCGGACAGGTGCACGTGACCGCGATGAGCGCGTTTGCGCTGTCGCTCGGGATCGCGCTGCAAAACCTGCCCGAAGGCGCGATTATTTCGCTGCCGCTGTTCGGCTCCGGCATGCGGCGGGGGAAGGCGTTTCTCCTCGGCGTGGCCTCCGGCGCGTCCGAGCCGATCGCGGGCGTGCTGACGATCGCGCTGTCCCGCTTCGCCGTGCCCGCGCTGCCGTGGCTGCTTTCGTTTGCCGCCGGTGCGATGGCATACGTGACGGGATTTGAACTGTTGCCGGAAACGCTTTCGGAACGTCCGAAAGCGGGAATCCTGTGCGTGTGCTTCGGCTTTGCGCTGATGACGGCGATGGACGTACTGCTCGGTTAAAGCGTTGTCGCGTCGAACGGCGAAAGACCCGATTCCGAAAGGCGCAGAACGCGCGTCGCGACTTCCCGGATCAGTTTGCGGTCGTGCGTGACGAACAGGATCGCGCCGCGAAAGTCCTTCAGAAGCGTTCGTACCGCGGGCGCGGACAGGGGAGAGAGGTTTCGGGTCGGCTCGTCGAGCACCAGCACGTCGACGCGGTCGAGGATCGCCTTTAAGAGCAGCAGCTTTGCCTGCTGCCCGCCGGAAAGCGCGCGGATCGGATGCGACATCTCATCGGTCGTAACCTTCATGCTGCCCAGGAAGATCCGCGCCTCCGTGACCGATTCCTTATCGCCGTCCGGCGCAAGAAATTCGACGGGAGACCGGTCCGAAGGCAGCAGATCGGAATAGACCTGCGGCATATAGAACGTGCGGTACCCGCGCCGCTCGATCTCCGGTACGACGCGCTTTAAAAGCGTCGTCTTGCCGCAGCCGTTGCGTCCGACGAGGCATACGCGCTCGGGACCCGAAATGCGAAGCTGCACGTTTTTGGCAAGCACGCGCTCGCCGAGGGAGAGCGCCGCCGGTCCGAATTCGAGTACGGTGCGTCCGTTTTTCACCTCGCCGCCCAGCCATTTCGGCAGGATCGCCCATTCCGCCTCCGGCGCTTCGGTCAGATTTTCGCGTTCCTTTTCGAGCCGCTTGCCGATCGACGTCACGGTATGCATCTTCTTTTTCAGCAGCCGCCCCGTGGACGGATCCTGCCGCGAAACCGACTCCTGCGCGTGATCGACCGCGTTGTAGATCGAAAGGTACCGCTCCTTCTTTTCGCGGAACGCCTTCTGCTCGAACTGCGCGACCTGCGCTTGGTGCGCGAACGCCGCGTCGCGCCGCTTCACGTATTCGTCATACGGAATGTTCGCCATCGTCGCGCGCGGAATCTTCTTGCGCCGCACCAGCTCCAGATGGATCACCGCCTCCGCCGTGCGGGAAAGAAGCACCTCGTCGTGCGAGACGTACAGGACCGTTTTGGGAACGGTCGAGAGAAACCGCTCGAGCCACAGAAGCGTGTCGAGATCGAGGTCGTTGCTCGGCTCATCCAAAAACAGCACGTCGCAGTCGTTCAAAAGCAGCACCGCAAGCGCGAGCTTCACGCGTTCGCCGCCCGAAAGCGTGCCCATCCGCTGATCCGAATACGCGAGTTCATAGGGCAGGTTTACGTCCTTCATCGCGCGCGCAAGCGCATTCGGCGTCATCGCGTCCGCGTCGCAGTGCGCGCACAGATAGCCGTACACGGAAAGTTCCCGTTCCGCCTCCGGCAGTTCCTGCGAAAGATACCCCTTCGTGCCCGTGATGGACGCGGTGCCCGAAACCGCGGCGTAGCCTTCCGTGAGCTTCGGATCGTACAGCCATTTTAACAGCGTCGATTTGCCGTTGCCTTCTTCGCCGATCAGCGCGACCTTCGCGCCGTCCGGCACGGTAAAGCTGAAGTTTTCCACGATCGTTTTTCCGTCGCGTTCGATCGTGATCGTAAGATTTCTTGCCTGTATCGTAAGGATCACCCGTTTCTTATAAATGATATTGACAGCGGCAGATCGGGCGGTCTTCGCCCTGATAGGGACCGACGCCCTCGAAGATCTTCGAAAAGCCGCATTTTTCCAGGACGCGCCGCGATGCGTAATTGTCCGCAAGGCACACGCCCGCCATGGTTTCAAGGCCGAGCAAGGGCATAACGACCGGAAGAAAGGCACGGACCGCTTCGGTCGCATAGCCCCGGTTTGTGTACGCCTTCGCGATATGAAAGCCGATCTCCCATTCGCCGCCGTCGAGCGGGACCGCCTGCACGTGGCCGATGGTTTCGCCGGTTTTGAGCAGCACGGGGTAGACGAGAGGCCCCTCCGTGCCGCCGTACCGCGTCATCAGAAACGCGATCGTTTCCGCAGCGGCTTCGACCGTTTCAAAGACCTCGTCCGGCACGAAGCGGCGGTTGTCTTCGTCCAGCGAGTTTTGATGCACCGCTTCCGCCATGTCCGGCGTGAACTCCGTGATGATCAGCCGTTCGGTTTTCAGATCAAACATTTGCGTTCCTCCAAAAGAAAAAATCGTTCCGCTGCCAAAAGCCGGAACGACCCGAAAAACCGTATGAAACGGTATGAAAAAAGGAGGGCGATCCGATTTTCGGCAACGCATAAGAACCCGAATCGATCGGGCGTTACGTTCCGAAAAAGACGGATCAGTTGCGCATTCGCTCGTTTGCCTCCCGCTGTTTTTTCACATTGTACCAAACAAGCGGCGCCCTGTCAAGAACGCCGCTTGTATTGCATTGACCGTCAATCCGTGTCCGGATCCATGAAGCCCTCGCCGTACGCTTCGTCGACGGTGGACAGCATGATGATCGCGTTCGGATCGATGGAGTTGATGATGCGCCGCGCCGTAAAGACCTCGACTTTCGAGCAGACGCAGATCACCATCTGATGCGCTTTGCCGGTGTACGCGCCGCGCACGTCGACGAGCGTCGCGCCGCGTTCGGTCTCGTCCATGATCGCGTTCGCGATTTCTTTCGCCTGATCGCTGATCACCTGCAGCATGCGCCGCGTGCCCGTGCCGTACATGAGCTTGTCGATGAGCGTGGTCGAAACGACGGTCATCAGCACGCCGTACAGCACCGCATTGATGTGCCCGAACACCGGCCAGCCCAGCAGGATGACGCAGCCGTCCACGGCGAGCGAGATCGTGCCGATCGACAGATGCGGCTTGAGCTTGCGGATGCTCATGATGATGAAGTCCGTGCCGCCGGTGGACGAGCCGGGCATATAGATGATCGCAAGGCCGATGCCGGACAGCGCACCCGCAAACAGCGCGGCAAGCATCGGAAGGCTCTCCGCGTCCGGATAGTAACCTAAAAGCGGCACGATCACGTCCAGGAACAGCGCCGAAATCAGCATGCTCTTGACGGACTTGAAGAAAAACACGCGGCCCAAAAGCCGATAGCAGATGATCGCGACCGGGACGTTGATGATCAGCGTCAGAAGACCGATGCCGAGCGTCGGCACGAAGTGGTGGATGATCATCGCGATACCCGTAATGCCGCCCGGCGCGAAGCCGGCCTTGTCGGCAAAGTACGAGATGCCGACCGCGTACAGGAAACTGCCGACGACGTCGTGCAGAAGATCGCGGCCGATCGCCTTCCAGCCGTTCTTTTTGTAATACCCGATGATGCTCTGCTTTTTTCTCGGGGCGAGCGCTTTTTTCTTCTTTTCCATTGCCTTCACCTCACAGCCAATCATCATATCCGCTGACGATTTCAAAGTCAAGCCGTTTGCGCCCAAATTTCGCCTTATATTTTTTTGAGAATCTGCAACGGTTTCTTTCGTGCCGACTTACGCGTCCCTGCGCGGGTTTTTCAGAATCCGCATCGCGTTCAGAACCGCGAGGAGCATGACGCCGACGTCGCCGAATACCGCAAGCCAGAGGTTCGCAAGACCCAGCGCGCCGAGCGCGAGGAAGATCGCCTTCATGCCGAGCGCGAACACGATGTTTTCGAGCGTGATGCGGTGCGTTTTGCGCGCGATCCGGATCGCGTCGCAGAGTTTCGAGGGTGCGTCCGCGGGAATGATCGCGTCCGCCGCTTCGATCGCGGCGTCGGAACCGAGTCCGCCCATCGCAACGCCGACGTCCGCGCGCTTCAGCACCGGCGCGTCGTTGATGCCGTCGCCCAAAAACAGCAGCGTTTTGCCTTTCGGCAGCGTTTCAAACAGCGTTTCGACCGCTTCGAGCTTCTGATCGGGCAGCAGTTGGGCGGAAACGCCGTCGAGCCCGAGCGTTTGCGCCACCGCCTCGGCGACCGGCTTCGCGTCGCCGGTCAGCATGATCTGCCGCTCGACGCCCAGCGCACGAAGCGACGCAATCGCATCGGCGCTGTCGGGCTTTATGCGGTCCGCGATGACGATGCAGCCTGCGTACGCGCCGTCGACTGCGACGAACGCGAACGTGCCGACCGCTTCCGGCTCGGGAACGGTGAGTTTCAGCGAACGCATCAGCTTCGCGCTGCCGACCGCAACAAAACGCCCGTCGACGAAAGCGGTCACGCCTTCGCCGGGGATCGCGTGCGCGTCGGAGACCGACGCGGGACCGACGGGGATTCCGTACGCGGCAAGGATGGAATGCGCGATCGGATGCGTCGAGAGCGACTCCGCGCCCGCGGCAAGCCGCAGAAGCGCCTCTTCGGAAAAGCCTGCTTCGGGCAGGATCCGCCGGACCGAAAAGCTTCCCTCGGTCAGCGTGCCGGTCTTGTCGAACACGACCGTATGCGCGCCGTTCAGCGCCTCGAGGAAATTGCCGCCCTTGATGAGAATGCCGGCTCTCGACGCGGCGCCGAGCCCGCCGAACACCGCGAGCGGGATCGAGATCACCAGCGCGCAGGGGCAGGAGATGACGAGAAACGTCAGCGCGCGATGGATCCATTCGGTCCACGCGCCCGTGAACAGCGACGGTACGACGGCGAGCAGCACGGCTGCGAGTACGACCGCAGGCGTATAGACGCGCGCAAACTTCGTGATGAACCGCTCTGCGGGCGCTTTGCGGTCGGCGGCGTCTTCCACGAGCCGGATGATCCGCGACGCGGTCGATTCGCCGAACGATTTTTCCACGCGCACCGAAAGCGTTCCGTCCGCTGCGATGCAGCCGGAAAGCACCGTGTCGCCCTCTTTCCGAAACTGCGGCACCGATTCGCCGGTCAGCGCCCGGGTGTCGAGCAGGGACGATCCCGCCGTGATCACGCCGTCCAGCGGTACGCGTTCGCCGGGACGGACGACGATCGTTTCACCGATCGCGACCGAAGCGGGGGATACGACGTCGATTTGTCCGCCGCGCAGGACGTTCGCCGTATCGGGACGGACGTCGAGGATCGCGCGGATCGAATCCTGCGACCGGTCGAGCGCGAGGTCGGTGAGCCATTCGCCGAACTGATACAAAAGCAGCACCGCCGCGCCTTCCGGGTATTCGCCGATGATGAACGCGCCGACGGCCGATACCGTCATCAGAAACGATTCGCCGAACACCTTCCCGCGCAGGATCCCGCGGATCGCGTTCCACACGACGTCGTACGCGACGATCGCGCAGCAAAGCAGAAACAGCGGCAGCGACACGGAGAGCGGCGCGTGCAGAAGGTGCGCCGCAAGTCCTCCCGCAAAAAGGACCGCACCCGCGATCAAACGGATCGGCATCGCTTTGCTTTCCCCGTCGTGGTCGTGCCCGTGCTCGTGTCCGCATCCGCAGGCGTCGTGCCCGTGGTCGTGCCCGCAGGCGCAGGCGTCGTGATCGTGTCCGTGTTCGTGATCATGTCCGTGTTCGTGATCGTGTCCGTGTCCGTGGTCGTGCGCGCAGGCGCAGGCGTCGTGATCGTGTCCGTGCTCGTGCGCGCAGGCGCAGGCGTCGTGGTCATGCTTTTCTTCGTTCATAAACCCTCCAAAAAACAATAGTTGCTCAATCATTCAACTATCGGGCCGAAAAAAGATGCGCGTTCATTCGCGCAGATGGTCGAGGCCGAGGTCCAGGATCTTTTCGACGTGTTCGTCGGCAAGCGCGTAAAAGACGTTCTGCCCCTCGCGGCGGAAGCGGACGAGGTTCGAAAGACGCAGCGCCTTCAGCTGGTGCGAGATCGCGGATTTCGTCATGCCCAGAATGCACGCAAGATCGCACACGCACAGCTCGTGCACGCGAAGCGCCTGCAGGATCCTGACGCGCGTCCCGTCGCCGAACAGCTTGAACAGCGACGCGAGGTCGATCGCTTCGTCTTCATGCAGCAGCTTGGGACGGACTTCGTCCACGACGTCCTGATGGACGGATTCACATTCGCATACCGGCAAACGGTCCATTTGGTTCCTCCAACGTTTTCGGAACAGTTGAGCAACTGTTCAATTAATTACAGTATACCACGGGATCCGGATTTGTCAACCGGTTCGGACGGAAAACGGGAAGAAAAAAAGCGCACTTGCAATCTGTCCCGGAACATGGTACGGTATTAGCGAAAACGAACGGAAACGGAGGACGGCGCATTTTGGAGCGCTTTACGGTCGAGCGGATCACGGAGCCGGACGGGATCGAAACGATCGCCGGCTGGATGTACGCCTGGTGGGGCGTGCGCGAGGGCTATGCGCGCGAAGCGGTGCTGGAAAGCATGCGGCACAGCCTGAACGCGGACCGCCTGCCGATGACGTTCGGCGCGTATCTCGACGGAACGCTGATCGGCGTATATCAGTTTACGAACGGCGATCTGTTCGTGCGGCCGGACGTGACCCCGTGGCTTGCGAACGTGTACCTCGATCCGGCGTACCGGGGGAAGGGCTTCGGGCGGCGGATGCTGTCGACCGTCCGCAAAAACGCGGCGCGGTATCTGCCCGGGACCGAACTGCATTTGTTTACGAAACATGACGGCCTGTACGAGAAATTCGGCTGGGTCTTCGAAGCGGAGATCGATACGTTTCTCGAGCCGCGCATCCAGCGGCTGTACCGGCTGCCCGTTTCCGGCGAACCGAACGGATAAAGGAGAAAACGATGTTTACTTACGGCAGAAAAGCGCAGTATCACGAGACCGATCAGATGGGCGTCATCCATCACGCAAGCTACGTGAAATGGATGGAGGAGGCGCGCGTGGCGTATCTTTCCGCGCTCGGCTGCGGCTACGAGGCGATCGAGCAAAGCGGCGTGGTCGTGCCGGTGATCGGCATCTCGGTCGAGTACAAAAGGCCGGTCCGCTTTGCGGAAACGTTCGAGGTCGAGGTGCGCGTCGCGCGATACAACGGAAAGATCCTCGAGCTCGGCTACACGATCCGGAACCGCACGCAGGGAACGCTCTGCACCGTCGCTTCGTCGAAGCATTGCTTTTTGAAGGACGGCCGGATGGTCTCGCCGAAGACGGAACTGCCCGCGCTGCATGCCGTTCTGACGCGCTTATCGGAAGAAGAAAAGGAGGACGCGCAATGAGAACCTTTGAATGCGACTACACGGAAGGCGTGCATCCGATCCTGCTGGACGCGCTGACGAAAACGAATCTGGAGCAGATGAGCGGCTACGGCGCGGATCCGTACACGGAACGCGCGATCGAAAAGATCAAAGCGGCGTGCGGCGCTTCGGACGCGACGGTGACGCTGCTCGTCGGCGGCACGCAGACGAACGTGATCGCGATCGACCTGCTGCTTGCGCCGTTCGAGGGCGTACTCACGCCGTCGACCGGTCACATCAACGTGCACGAGGCGGGCGCGGTGGAATTCACGGGGCACAAGGTGATCGCGCTTTCGGAACGTGACGGCGTGCTGGACGTCGACGCGCTCGCGGCGTATCTCGAGACGTTTTACGCCGACGCCACGCACGAGCACATGGTGCGTCCGGGGCTCGTGTATCTCACGCATCCGACCGAGTACGGCACGCTGTATACGAAGGCGCAGATGCAGAGGGTGCGCGAACTCTGCGATCAATATGAAATGAAGCTGTACGTCGACGGGGCGCGGCTCGGCTACGCGCTGGGCTGCCCGGAAAACGAGATCACGATGCACGATCTCGCAGCGCTCTGCGACGCGTTCTCGATCGGCGGCACGAAGCTCGGCGCGCTGCTGGGCGAAGCGCTCGTTTTTCCGAAGGAAGCGCCGCCGCATCTTATGTCGCAGGTCAAGCGCCACGGCGGACTGCTTGCAAAGGGACGCGCGCTCGGCGTGCAGTTCGACGCGCTGTTTTCCGACGGGCTGTACGAACGGATCGGCAGAGAAGCGATCCGTCACGCAAACCGCATCCGCAAGATCCTCGAACGAAAGGGGTATCCGTTCGCGTGGGCGTCGCCGACGAACCAGCAGTTCGTGATTCTGTCCGACGCGGAGGCGGAGAAGCTTTTAACGACCGTCGGCTTCGACCTCTGGGGAAGATGGGACGCGGGGCACTGGATCGCGCGGTTCACGTCGAGCTGGTCGACGACCGACGAAGCGGTGGACGAGCTTGACCGCATCCTTCCGGACAAAACCGATCGGTAACCGGTACCGGGACGCGAAGCGCGTCCCTTTTTTGTTGCCGCAAGCCGTCCCTTGCACCGCAGCGGAAGGGCAGGCGCACGGTTTTTTTCAAAAAATTGATTTGCGGACGTGGATTTTCGGGGGGTCTGCGGTGTTATATAGAGTAAAAGGGTACGAAGCGTGCCGGAATCGGGCGTTTTCCGCTTGCGGCATGCCGCCCTGTATGATAAACTATATATAATCGAGCGGACGGAACGGTTTTTCGGTCGAAGCCGATCCGCAAACCCTGTGTCGGCAGAACCGTCCGCTTGACACCACTTTTTAGCAAGGCAACCCGATCAGGCACATATAGCATCGATTTGAGGAGGATAGGGGATTGAAATATAGAATTTCAAAATACAATCCGAAGTATAGGATTGATGGAAAATATGTCCTGGATGATTGGACAAGCATTAACGATGTTGGGCGTTTTTTTGATGGAAAGCGCCTACATGGAAAAACATATCTGGAGATGGAAAAAAGGTATATTAATTGTATTATGGACTTACTAAAGCAGGCTAAAGAAAAGTTTCTTTGTATAATGGACTATGAAGATTATTCTCATTCCTTTCCAACATTAAAAAATGCTTTTCGGATGACTTTGTTGCTAAAAAGTGGAGTGTATTTCTTTCAGAAAGTAAAATGGAGTAATAAACAAGTATTACCGATAGAAACAGTACCATTGTTTCTGAAAGATTGTTTGAGAGACAAATGTTGGGGTGTTTTGCGGGGCGATTTTTTTCAAATAGATATTGGATATGATTATTACATACATATTTCTACAAAGTCGGATATCGAAATGGTCCGGTTAACTGTTTCAAAATACGAGTTGTTTATTGAAACCGTCAAAGGGGACGGTTCTGTTGACACAAACTGCGGGCGTCTGTGTCATGCTCAAAGATATAATTGTGGAATAGGAGAATGACAATGAGAAGATGGTTACTATTGTTTTTCGTAAGCATTTGTCTGGTTGTCGGATGTATCGGATGCAGTTCTGATGGTACGGAAAACGACGAACAGTTGCTTTACGTGCTCAGTGAAGTCGCTCCGATTCAGAAAGTTTACAAATCAGAAGGAGACAGAACAATTCTTTATGACGCATTCAAGGTAGAATGGAATCCATCAGGATGCGCGATTCGTTATAAATCCTATACGGAAGAAAAGCTGGTGACATTACAGATCGGTCAAACGAAAGAGATTGAGCTTTTTGCAGTGCCGACCAATCTGAAATATCAATTCTTCCTTACGACAGGCGAAGGTGAAATACCTGACGCATGGAAAGAAATGATTCAAGAGAACGAACGAAAACAACAGGCAAAAAGCAGATTCGATTCTTTAGAGAAATACGCGGAATCCAGGGATCAGGAAACGGAATTGGCGATAATTGAAGATGCGTTCCATGCAGCAAATCTGAATCAGGATGCAGAGATCTGGTATCGGCTGTTTTTGAACGAAACGTGGGAGCACGGAGATGTATCGATCGCAATCACCGGCGCAAAAGCAGAGAAGCGTACAACCGAAGACTCTGTCAATCTGATTCTTACGGACAGTGACGGAAATGAAATGGTTTTCTTTGGCTTTGCGAATGACTACATCGACATGATCGTCTATAAAGGAGAAATATATGCCGGCCCTTATACGGGATAAACATGTGTGTCGGGAGAACCGTCCCGGGGACACAGATCAAAACGAATAATCGGAGGACAAGACAATGAGAAGTAAGATGGTAGGATTGATGATTCTATGTTTCGTTTTGATCGTTGCGTTCTGTGGATGTGAGGTCAAACAGCCGATCGATGAGCAAGCCGACAGCAGGGTGTTCGTAATCAAAGACGGAAAAATGACGGACGGCGAATTGATCTATAAGAGACTTCCGGATAACTGGGTTTACCGTGGGAAGTATCCGTATAAAATCGGAACAATGAAGGACGGGAACGCCCTGTATGCGTCGGACAAAAACGGCACGATTGTGCAGGAAGCGAAATCCTGGTATCAGGATATGGAATACTGGCCGTGGGTTCTGGATAGCGTAGAATTTCCGCCCGAACCGGATGAGACATTTAAAGTTTGCATTTCACCTTTCAAAGGGAAAGGGTTTTATCTTTCCGAAAAGGCGCGTGAAGAAGTCATAACGTGGTATTTGGACGGAAGGAAAAACTTTTTTGGTATCACGCATGATCATGTGTTTGCAAGCGTTTTTTTCGAGATGGAGGAGTCCGTTCCCGGCCTGTATTATGACGGAAATTACTGGTTGGTTTTCAAAGAAGAGCGGTTGATGATCGTTGACAATTCAGATGTGATTCGAGGTGAATTTTCTCCCGATACGGCATTTTATCAAGAGGTTCTGGACGCGACGGGAGGAAGGTTCTCTTGACACCCTGCTAAGTATGGAAAGAGACCGCCATTAAACATAAGCGATTGGTGACAATATGAAACACAAGGGGACGGTTCCTCTGTGTTTAGGATAATAGAGTTGAACCAAAAGGGAGGTAGAGATAGCAATATGGAATACAATACTCATATTTATAATGAAGGCGATCCACTGTATGGGACATGGGAAGATGATTGGCGGTTGCTAGTAGGCTATGATTCGGGCGTGAATAACCTTGATTTTCAACATCGGTTGTTTGATCGGACAATCTCAATTGAAGATTTTGATTTGTGTGAGTATTGTCATAAGTCTTTCGATGAAGATGAAAAGCATCCAATACATGCATATTATTGTCAAAGAAGGCATTTTTGGGTTTGCGAAACCTGCTTTCAAGACTTCAAAGATCATTTCGGATGGACAGCGGAGGAACTCAACGAAGATATTCCTTTAGATGCAAAATCACGCTTGATAGGAGCATTTGATACAATCGTTTATAAAGATCCACGTCCGATAATTGTGAGTGATTGTCAGCATCAAGTGCGGTTTATCAATGACGCAGCGAAAAGCATTTTTTCCGATACACTAATCCTTGACAAATGGTGGGGGCCTGCTTTTCCAAACCAAGATGAAGTCTGGGCTGAAGTTAAGAAGCGATTTGATATCTTATTCAATAATCCGGAGCAGGATGTGACCTCCCCATTTTTAACCAATGGTTTTTTGATTCATATGACAGCAATCCGTAATCGCAGAGGAGAACTTATGGGGTACTATTTTGTGGTGTCAAGTTGTCAAGGGTGACAATGTGTCAAGACTGAGTGACAAGGGGAGTGTGTCAAGGGGATGGTTCTCTTGACAACTTTTGAGGGGCATGATAAGAACACAGAGGGACGGTTCTTCTGTGTTTAAGGCATCAATTAGGGGGATGATTGTATGAATCGGACACTGTCTGTAGAATGGGAAAGGGAAATTGGTTGGCGTCTGAGAGATGAGTTTTCTCAAGTTTATTATGACGCACCGTTTTTTGCGTTGGATCATGACAAACTGGGTTTCCTGTTTTTAGGAGAAGGAACTGGCGCGATTGAGTGGGTTCTTCTCGACAAGTACGGCAACTTGGAACAGGCGCATTTCAAAACGGCATCTAAAGTGGGACTCCCATTTACATGGATCATCAAACAGGAGAAGGATTCCTGGTCTGTGTGGTGCAATGAAAACGTGCAATTTAAGATTACCTATTCCGGAAACATCATGCCGGCGATTCTTCCCAAAGAAGGATTTCCCGTGAATGACTACTGTTATGTAAACAAAACGTATGTTTTTGATCAGTTGGAAATTGGGCATAAAGGAATGTGCGGGTATACTTGCACGGACCTTGAAACAAAGAGAATAATGTGGACGGTTCAAACGCAAGGATATTTATATACGGATATTCAACGAATTGATAATCGATTGTTTATCTGTACCGCTGGACATGGTGGATTTGTGTATTGTATTGATCTGTATACTGGGGAAATACGATATCAGATCACCACAAAGGGCACGGCGAAAATTCAATTTGAGAAAGACTTCTTTGTCTGCTATTATTTGGGAAAGAAAGGGGAACTGCTAATTGTTGAGACGGAGACAGGACAGATCCTGCAATCGCTTCCTTTATACACCGTCGGAATTCATAGTCCATTACTGCTGGCAGGTGATCAAACGGTTTATACGCTGTCATTCAATCGATGCGACAAACAGTCTTGGTCGGCGATCATTTCGAAGGTGTCTGTGTGCCAAGGGGACGGTTCTGTTGACACAGGACGTGCATACTGACGGAGTGTCGGTGTCGAACACAAGGGGACGGTTCTCCTGTGTTTGGATGCCATTACGCAAACTATATCGCGTTCAGTTTGACGATTAAAAGGAGTGTCAACAATGAAGAGATTACTGGTTCTTTTAATTTGTATTTGTTTCTTAGCCGGATGCAATGCTCCGATAAAAGAATGGCCGACAAAGCTCTATATAAACGGTGAAAAATCAGGAGTTCCGAACGTCTATTTCGAAGAAGACTATGTGATTCTTCCTTTGATAAGTGTTCTGTCGTCTATGGGCGCCGAATGGGATCGTTCAACACAGCAAGTGAAGAGAATAAAGCTATATGATAGAGTTTTCTGTTATGATATCGATAAGCAAATGCTGTATTTGGAGCGTTATGAATCTTCGACGAAAACGGAAGACAATAGAGAAAACAATACGGAACAGGGAATCTTTGTCTTGCTGCCGTCGCCGAAGATATCCGATCCTCGTCATATTAAATGGCTGAATGCGGAAATTCATGTGGATGAACAAACACTGAAAAGTATATTAGAAACTGCAGGGATTGATGTGCAGATTACCGTTGATTATCCGAATGAATTGATTTACTTGGACGTATTATCGCATTAAGTGACAGCGTGACAAGTGTCAAGGGGACGGTTCTGTTGACAACATTTGAACACAGCGGGGACGGTTCCTCTGTGTTTAGAGCCAAGGACTAATGGGGGTGGGATTATTGCGATCATTGGCATCACCGTATTATGTTGACGGTAAATACTATATGAGAGATAATATGTTTCTTCGCTTAGATATCAAGGCTTTTGATTTCTCGGAGAATCAACTTTTCGAATGCGCGCAAAACTTCGAAGCTTTTATGATGGATCGTGTTGCAGGATCTTTTCTGCTTCGTTGCGTAGACATGGATGGGAAGGCTGCACGGAAACGATCATTTGTATCGATATGCAGTGATGAATTGCAATCGATTGAAGCGGATGATTTTCGTAAATGCGGGTTGTGTTTTTATGGCTTTCTAAAGACGCCTGATATGCAGAAGAAGGCAGATATGGACATACCGTGGAAAAGAGCAGCAAAAACTGGTCAAACTTTCAATGAAGCGTATTCTTTAGGATCGAAACCGGAAAGGCTGCTTTTTCCTCAATTACCCGATCAGGAAGAGATTGAAAACAATCCGGAAACAATGCAAGAATATATGAAAGCGGTGTCCTCATTCTCGCAGGAAAACAAACGGTGGCTTGCAGCATGTCCTGACTGGGATGTAAAGGGCTCATTTTCGGCAAGCTTTCAGGAATACAATGGGAAGATATGGTCAAGAGCAAACCTTGATTTTTGTTTATCCTGTTATATGCTTGAAGGAAACTATATCGAGCCATATAATATCATGCGGGAATATGTTGAAGAGCTCAATCATATTTTACCGTTTCTTCATGCAACAATCGGGTTTGGTCCATCAAACATCTCAACCTATGAATTAATTTGCAAAGCAAGTATTCCGGAAGATATGAACAATTACGAGTACTATAGGCAACATGGTGAGCTTTTGGGATTCTATAATCGGTTTCCAAAGGAATGGGGAGATCGGCTTTCTCATGATATTCCGGATGTAATAAAACAAGAGAATGCGTCAAATGACTCGGTTATAGTTCAAATAGATGGAGAAGTGACACCACATCGTATAAAGGATTACCTTGCATTAAGAAAATATTTAAAGCAAATTCTCGTTCCAATGGGAGAGTCAACTGTATATTTTGTTGAGAGAGGACCCCATATAGCACCATTTGAGCCGACAGAAATAACACTAAAAAAGCATAGTATTAGTGGTGAATACTATCCGGTATTCAAGTGGGAACAAAAGGGGAACGGTTCTTTTGCACAGTGAACGGAACACAAGGGAACGGTTCCTCTGTGTTGACGAAAGCTGATATAAGCACCTTGACAAACAATCCCCCCCTGTGTTGATCGCCGGATTGTGACGGAATTCCGGAAAACATTTCACCATTCAAAAAAAGGATTTTTGCGGTTTGCGTCGTATTTATTTTTCTCTATAGAGGAAAAAGAAAGAGAAAAAGTAATTCTTCTCTATAGAGGAAACAGAGAGAGAAAAAAGTAATTCTCCTCTATAGAGGAAACAGAGAAAGAGAAAAATCATTTTCCTCTATAGAGAAAAACCGAGGATCATCCTTTTTGTCCGGAGAGGAGAAGGAACACAAGGGACGGTCTTTGCTGTGGAAACGCTGCCATGCATGCGAGAGAACAGAACACAGAAGAACCGTCCCCCTGCGTTTCATCTATATGATATTACGCAAAAAAACAGAGACACCGCCCGCCGAATGAACGGTGTTGAGCGCGCTCGCGGCTTACGCTCTGAAAACGGTACCTCTAAAGATAGTATATCTTCGACAAAGGATCTTGTCAAGACATCTGATCGAATCTCAGAACACAAGGGGAACACAGAAGAACCGTCCCCCTGTTGATCCCTCTGCCTGTTTTCTGTTGCATAAATCCTCTGTGCAAGTGGTGGGAGCACGATCCAAAAGCCTTCCCCTTGAGGGGAAGAGATGGCGACGCGCGACTTGACGCGCGACGGCACCGCAGAAACGAAACGAAGTGGCGTGTATACGCCGAGGAACGAGGCGGATGAGGTGTCGGATTCGAGTAAGCAGCACCTCATCAGTCAACTTCGCTGCCAGCTTCCCCTCAAGGGGAAGCCTCTTTTTTCCGTAAGGGTGTCAAGGCGACGGTTCTGTTGACACATCGTTTGTTCGGGACGGGCAGTGTCCGTCCTTTTTTCGTCCGGTTTAAGGGACAGGTGCCGTGTTACGATATTCCCGCAAACCGGAAAGGAGGGGGTGCGTATGGCAAGGAAGGCAAACGGAAAGCTCAAGATCCTGTACGTGAAGGACATCTTTGAACGGGAACTGAAGGACGGACAGCCGATCACGATGCGCGAGATTCTGGAACGGCTGATCGTGCGCGGGATTTCCGCGGAGCGCAAGAGCGTTGCGGACGACATCCGGCTTCTGAAATGTTACGGGCTTCCCATCGTTTGCATTCGCCGCGGCAAAGCGACGGCGTACGTTATGAAAAAAACGGTCTGAGCCGTGGACAAGACGCGAAAAACGCGGTATACTGGAACAAAGCAAACAAAGGAGAACGAACATGCAGGCAAGAAAAGACATGGACCCGAAATTCCAGTGGGACTTTACGCATATGTACGCGGACGACGCGGCATGGGAACGCGAACTGAACGCCGTCGCGGGCGAGCTGGACAAGATCGCCGCGATCGAAGGCACGCTCGGTGCTTCGCGCGAATCCTTCAAGGCGGGCATCGACACGATCAACGCGATCGCCCAGCGGCTCGAGCGCGTGTACATCTACGCGAATCTGCACCGCTGCGCCGACGGGTCCGACCCGAAGCATCAGGAGATGGACGGCAAGGCCACGAACGCGCTCGTACGGTTTTCGACCGCGCTGGCGTTCATGGATCCGGAGATCCTCAGTATCCCCGAGGAGAAGCTCAACGAGTTCCTCGCGCCGGAAGAAATGAAGCCGTACCGCTTCATGGTCGAGAACCTGACCCGCACCCGCGCGCACAAGCTCGACGCGCAGCGCGAGCGCCTGCTGGCGCAGCTCGGCGACGCGGAACAGACGCCGTCCGACGCGTATGAGATGCTCACGAACGTCGACATGGAGCTTCCGAAGATCCACGACGAGAACGGCAGCGAAGTGCAGCTGACGAGCGGAAACTTCGGCGTCTATCGCGAAAGCCCGGTCCGCGCGGTCCGCGAGGAAGCCTTCAACGCCATGTTCGGCACGTACAAGAAATACGTCAACACGTTCGCCGCGCTTTATGCCGGCAACGTGAAGCAGGACCAGTTCCACGCGGACGTCCGCAATTACGCAAGCGCATGCGAAGCGGCGCTGTTCCGGAACAACATTCCGGTTTCCGTCTACGACAGCCTGATCGAGGCGGTGCACGAAAGCCTGCCCACGATGCGCGAGTACCTCGAACTGCGCAAGGAAGTTTTGGGTCTTGAGAAGATCGATATGTATGATCTCTACTGCCCGATGGTCAAGGACGTCGACTTCAAGGTTCCGTTCGAAGAAGCGAAGAAGCTCGTCAAGGAAGCGACGAAGCCGCTCGGCGAAGGCTATCAGAAGCTTCTCGACAAGGCGTACGCCGAGAACTGGATGGACGTTTACGAAAACAAGGGCAAGCGCGGCGGCGCGTTCTCCTGCGGCGTGTACGGCGTGCATCCGTACGTGCTCTTAAACTACACCGACGCGCTCGACGACGCGTATACCACCGCGCACGAGCTCGGTCACGCGATGCATTCCTACAAGTCCGACGCGGCGCAGGACTACATGAACCACGACTACTGCATCTTCGTCGCGGAGGTCGCGTCGACGGTCAACGAAGTGCTGCTCACAAAGTACCTCTTAAAGACCGAAACCGACAAGGCGCGCCGCGCGTACGTGCTGAACCACTTCCTCGAAGGCTTCCGCACGACGCTGTTCCGTCAGACGCTGTTCGCGGAGTTCGAGCGCAAGGCGCACGAAGCGTACCAGAACGGCGAGCCGCTGACCGCGGAAAAACTCACCGCCCTGTATCGCTCGCTCGTCGAGCTGTACTACGAAGGCGCCGAGGTGCCGGAGAACGTTGCCTACGAATGGGCGTTTATCCCGCATTTCTACACCGCGTTCTACGTATACCAGTACGCGACGGGATTCTCGTCCGCCGTTTCGATCGCGACGCACATCGTCGAGACCGGCGACGCGGAAGGATACCTCAGGTTCCTCACCACCGGCGGCAGCGATTACCCGCTGAACGAGCTGAAGCTCGCGGGCGTCGATCTCACGAGCCCGCAGCCGGTCAAGGATGCCCTGAAGGTCTTCGGCGAGTCCGTGCGCGAACTTCGGGCGCTTCTCAAAGAACTGTAAGAAGAACGGCGAAACGGAGCGGGCTGCCGCTCCGTTTTTGCCCGTAACGGAGGTTTCTATGGAATTTGATTTTACCACGATTCTGGACCGGCGCGGAAAGGACGCGCTGGCGGTCGACGTGATCCCGTATCGGGACGTGACGGTCGAAGACGGCTTGCGCCCGATCCCCATGTGGGTGGCGGATATGAGCTTTCCGACGGCGCCGCCCGTCGTCGAGGCGGTCGAAAAACGGCTGTCGCATCCGAACTTCGGATACTTCCTGCTGCCCGACGCGTATTACGACGCGATCATCCGCTGGCAGCGGACGCGTCACGGCGTCGAGGGGCTCCAAAAGGAGCAGATCGGCTACGAAAACGGCGTGCTCGGCGGCGTGTCCGCCGCGATCCGCGCGCTGACGAACGAAGGCGACCCGATCCTCGTGCACAGTCCGACGTACATCGGGTTTCTGCACGTGCTGCACGACCTCAAACGCAGGGTCGTCACGAGTCCGCTCGCGCGCGACGAAGCCGGCGTCTGGCGCATGGATTACGCCGATATGGAACGAAAGATCCGGGAAAACGGCGTGAAGCTCGTCATCTTCTGTTCGCCGCACAATCCCTGCGGCAGGGTCTGGACCCGTGACGAGATCGAACGCGCGATGGCGGTATACCGCGACTGCGGCTGCACGGTCATCTCCGACGAGATCTGGGCGGATCTGACGTTTGCGGGGCATCCGCATCTTCCGACGCAGAGCGTGAGCGAGGACGCGAAGCAGCGCACGATCGCGTTCTATGCGCCGAGCAAGACGTTCAGCCTCGCGGGGCTGATCGGCTCGTACCATATCATTTACAACGAGGAACTCCGAAAAGTCGTGACCGAGAAGGGCGCGGAAACGTACTACAATTCGTGCAACGTCCTGTCGCTGCACGCGCTGCTCGGCGCGTACAGCGAAGCGGGCGCGCGCTGGGTGGATGAGCTTCTGACCGTGCTGTACGGCAACCTTCGCTACGTCAGGGACTTTATGGAGTCGAACTTTGCGGGCGTTACCGCGTTTCTGCCGGAAGGCACGTATATGCTGTTTCTGAACTGCCGCGCGTGGTGCGACGCGCACGGCGTGACGATGGACGAGCTCCTGAAGCGCGGCGTACGCGCCGGCGTGATCTGGCAGAGCGGCGCCGACTTCGGCGATCCCGACAGCATCCGTCTGAACGTCGCGCTGCCGTTTTCGCTCGTCGAGGAGGCCATGAAGCGCCTTCAGGAACGCGTGTTCATTTGATCGCAGGAAAAACAAAACGCCGTCGGGGCACCCTCCGTAAGGAAGGCGCCCCGATGATTTGCTTGCTCTCGTCTACACCTCATCCGACCTCGCTTCGCTCGGCCACCTTCCCCTCAAGGGGAAGGCTTGAGGAGCGCGCCAACCAAAGGCTTCCCCTTGAGGGGAAGCTGTCAGCCGCAAGGCTGACTGATGAGGTGTCAAACAAAATACTGCGTTGTTGTATTTCTTGGAATGACGAGAGGACCCGCACAAAAAACATGCTTTGAGCTAAGTAGCAACCATCTAAAAGGATACGAAACAGGCGTGACCGCAGTGGTCACGCCTGCTTCGTCTATCGGATTTTGTGGGGCAAAATCCGATGCTCGTTATACCTGTGGACAATAGAATTTGATCTACACAAGCCGGGTATTTGTTACTCCCCCAAATACCTGTATTCTAACCCAAAATCATGACCATCCGATTCTTCGTTCAGGTAATCATATCCTGTTTCTGACACGATCCGAAAGCCGCATTTCTCATGAGTTTTCAAAGATGCGGTATTCTGTTTGTCAACACAATCGCAGAGTCGGAAGGATCCACCCATTTTCATTTCTTCTAAAACACCTGAAAGAAGAGAATACCCATATCCCTTTTGCCTGCGGTCCGGGCGAGTTTCAAGTGCTTCAAGGTAATACAGTCCGGGTTGAATTTCACAAGTTCTTAATGCACTGATCCATATGCCATCTTCCTCAAAAACCCAGTATGCGGCTTTCGCATGTCTGTAAAATTCATCCTTCAAAAAGTGCAGAAATCCGGATTCAACCTTACTGACTGCGACTTCTTTATTCATTTCGTCAGGATAGAAATAATCTGTGTTTTCAAAATTGCTTTCGGAATAGACATCCATTAGCTTTCTTTGGTCTATCTTATTGTAGTCTGATATTTTTAATAGCATAGCTGCCTCCGCAAACAGAAATTTATAGAAAAGAATATACCATTACCAGAGGGCATAGTCAATTTTCTGACGAAGGAGGCACTTCCTTACGAAGTGCCTCCTTCCGGAAGGGCGGCGTTTTTTGATTGCGCGTTTCACGCGGCGGGGGAAAGCGCTGCTTCGGAACCGATCGAGTTCCGGACGAGCGCTTCATAATCGGCGTCGGACAGTTCGCAGTGATAGAACAGGCGGAAGTATTCTTGAACCTCCGCTTTGAGATCGTAGTCCGCGGCGTTGGGATACAGCAGCTTTGCCATCCACAGCATGCCGAGGTACCGCTGCACGGAGGGCGGGAAGCCCATCCAGTTGTACGGACCGAACGGGACCTCGTAATACGCGCCGGTCCGGATCGCCT
>Ga0247611_10002965_pt1 | contig 26096 bp, 24 predicted proteins | sample 177DNAGHGhighgp2_FD_192422 | JGI IMG/M metagenome (GOLD analysis project Ga0247611, IMG submission 192422) | Sheep rumen microbial communities from Palmerston North, Manawatu-Wanganui, New Zealand - 1770 DNA GHGhigh gp2 | ecosystem: Host-associated > Mammals > Digestive system > Stomach > Rumen... | reverse complement strand
TGTGTTGGCAACAAACATTTGGCAAGTATTTCGTATTGTGGATTCATTGTGATATCTCGTTTCTTATAAGAACGAAAAACATCACGCTTTTAGTGTACGCTCACACATGGTTATACAGGTGACCCCAAATATTCCCAAATTAATGACATATCATAGTGCTAAAGGTCTTCAATTCGAAACGGTATTTCTTCCATTCTATGAAGGTGCTACAGATAAAGAAGCAAGAAAGGCACTTTATGTTGCAATGACCAGAACATATAGATATCTTTATGTTATGTATTCTAGTAAAACTATTCAAGAGCCACTTAACAGAGTCCCGGAGTTTTTATATCTTAAAACCATGATATAAAGCTTAATGATAGAGACGATATGATTTAAGGTTTTACGATTATGAATAAAAAACAACAATAACAAGTGGGTTGTTCAAGAATCGTGGTTCACGGATAAAGTAATAGAACAGGAATCGAAAACGTTATAAGTATATATGGAGCAAGATACAAACAATATCCCAGAGCTTCAATCTCCTTTTGAGCAATTGCGAGAGGTTGATGCTGGTGGAAAGGAATGGTGGAACTCACGTAGGCTGGCGCGAGTGATGGGCTATGGCAAGTACTGGAACTTTGAACATTTGTCCGATACTATCCAAATAATTTAGTAACCTTCGGACAAATGGTCTGTCATAATGAGAGGTGTCGCCAAATAGGAAACACCTCTCATTATTTATCGCGTGAGGACTATTTGCTCAGCGAACGTTGGAGCCTATTACCTGGATAATGCTTCGCATGAGCATAGCGCATGGCACGTCGTGCCCAATCGAGTAGATCTTCGTCTTTGTCTCTCCAAGGCATGTCGTTTGATGTGCCGCCCAGAACTTTCAGAAAGTTTCAATCATTATAGTTTATCAGTTGGTAAAAAAAACGTGCAGTCCAATATGAACTACACGTTTTCTTTTATGTATTAATCAATTCTTGACTTCATCGAATATGGCTTGCACTTTACTTGACTCCGTCGAATATGGCTTGCACTTATTTGACTTCATCGAATAAAGGCTGCGCCTCGGCAATGTTCATGCGAGCATGGCATTGCGCTCGGCTTGCACTTTACTTAACCTCCTCGAAGTCGGCGTCCTGGACGTCGTCGTTGGAGTTGGACTGGGTCTGCTGACCGCCCTGGAAACCGGAGCCGGCCTGCTGGCCACCAGGCTGTGCGCCGCCCTGCTGATACATCTGGGCAGAAGCAGCCTGCATCACCTGATTGAGGTTGTTGATGGCATTGTCGATGGCAGTGACATCTGCTGCCTTGTGGGCATCCTTCAGCTGCTGGACCGCATTCTCGATGGCGGGCTTCTGGTCGGCAGGGATCTTGTCGCCATTGTCCTTCAGGAAGTTCTCCGTGGTGAAAATCATGGAGTCTGCCTGATTCATCTTGTCAACACGCTCGCGCTCTGCCTTGTCGGCGGCAGCATTCTGCTCGGCCTCTGCCTTCATGCGGTCAATCTCTTCCTGACTCAGACCAGAAGAAGCCTCGATGCGGATGGCCTGCTCCTTGCCTGTTGCCTTATCCTTTGCAGAAACGTTCAGGATACCATTGGCATCGATGTCGAAGGTCACCTCAATCTGAGGAACACCACGGCGTGCGGGAGCGATGCCTTCCAGATTAAACTGGCCGATGGACTTGTTTTGGGCTGCCATCGGGCGCTCACCCTGCAATACATGGATGGTTACTGCGGTCTGGTTATCCACAGCGGTAGAGAACACTTCGCTCTTCTTGCAGGGGATGGTGGTGTTGGCTTCAATCAGCTTGGTCATCACGCCGCCCATGGTCTCAATACCCAGTGTCAGCGGAGTAACGTCGAGCAACACGATGTCGCCTACGCCGCCTTCCTTGTTCAGAATGGCACCCTGGATGCAGGCACCTACGGCCACTACCTCATCGGGGTTCACACCCTTACTGGGTTCCTTGCCGAAATAGTTCTTTACAAGTGTCTGCACAGCGGGGATACGGCTTGAACCGCCTACGAGGATGACCTCGTCGATGTCGCTGGTAGAGAGCTTGGCATCGCGGACAGCGTTCTGGCAGGGAACGAGGCAGGCCTGAATCAGACCATGTGCCAACTGCTCGAACTGGGCGCGGGTAAGGCTCTTCACCAAGTGCTTGGGAACACCGCCCTCGGCAGAGATGTACGGCAGGTTGATTTCCGTTGTCGTAGAGCTGGAGAGCTCAATCTTGGCCTTCTCGGCAGCTTCCTTCAAGCGTTGCATAGCCATCGGATCTTTGGAGAGGTCGATGCCCTCGTCGGCCTTGAAGCCTTGGACGAGCCAGTCGATGATGACCTGGTCGAAGTCGTCACCGCCAAGGTGGGTGTCACCATTGGTGGAGAGCACCTCAAACACGCCGCCACCAAACTCCAGGATAGAGATATCGAAGGTACCACCACCGAGGTCGAATACGGCAATCTTCATATCCTTGTTGGCCTTGTCAACACCGTATGCCAATGCGGCAGCTGTCGGCTCGTTGACAATACGCTGTACGTTCAGACCGGCAATCTGTCCAGCTTCCTTGGTAGCTTGGCGCTGAGAGTCGGAGAAGTAGGCAGGCACGGTGATGACGGCGTCGGTCACTTCCTGACCGAGATAGTCCTCAGCGGTCTTCTTCATCTTCTGCAGCACCATGGCCGAGATCTCCTGCGGTGTATATTTACGTCCGTCAATGTCCACACGGGGAACACCACCCTCGTTCACTACGGTGAAGGGCACGCGCTCAGCCTCTTTCTGAGCCTGTGCGTAGGTCTCACCCATGAAACGCTTGATAGAGTAAACCGTGTTCTTCGGGTTGGTGATGGCCTGACGCTTGGCGGGATCGCCAACCTTGCGCTCACCATCTTTCACAAAGCCAACGACGGAGGGAGTCGTACGCTTACCCTCACTGTTGGCGATTACAACGGGCTCGTTGCCTTCGAATACGGCAACACAGCTGTTAGTTGTACCTAAGTCGATTCCAATAATCTTTCCCATAATTCTTTATTTTTAATTGTTTTTTTTATTTTGTTTCTTTATTGGTAGCATGCCGCGAGGCATGACTAGTCAGTCTGTATATAACAAAACACATGCCAATGAGAAACTCACTGGCATGTGTGGCACGAATAATGACAACTTGTCAGTCTGACGAGTGTCATTTCTCTTGAAACTGTTTATTTGTCAGCCAAAGCTTCCTTAATCTTGGCTTCCAGTTCCTCGCAGAGTTCGGGGTTGTCCTTGAGCAGCACCTTGACGGCATCGCGTCCCTGTGCAAGCTTTGAACCTCCGTAGGAGAACCAGGAACCACTCTTCTGAATGATGCCGAACTCCACGCCGAGGTCGATAATCTCGCCAATCTTGGATATGCCTTCGCCGAACATGATGTCAAACTCCGCGCGGCGGAAGGGAGGAGCCACTTTGTTCTTCACCACTTTCACCTTGGTGAGGCTGCCCACTATCTCTTCGCCATCCTTAATGGCGGTGGACTTGCGGATGTCAATGCGAACGGAGGCATAGAATTTCAGGGCGTTACCACCGGTTGTGGTCTCCGGGTTGCCGAACATCACGCCAATCTTCTCACGCAGCTGGTTGATGAAGATACAGGTGGTGTTGGTCTTGGCGATGGTGGAGGTGAGCTTGCGCAGGGCCTGGCTCATCAGACGTGCCTGCAAGCCGACGGCAGAGTCGCCCATATCGCCCTCAATCTCTTTCTTCGGGGTGAGCGCTGCCACGGAGTCGATGACGATAATGTCGATGGCCGAGGAGCGGATCAGCTGGTCGGCAATCTCCAGAGCCTGCTCGCCATTGTCGGGCTGGGATATCCAGAGGTTATCAACATCAACGCCCAGCTTGGCGGCATAGAAGCGGTCGAAGGCGTGCTCGGCATCGATAAAGGCGGCGATGCCTCCCTGCTTCTGTGCTTCGGCAATGGCATGGATGGCCAGCGTGGTCTTACCAGAGGACTCCGGACCGTAAATCTCTATGATACGTCCTTTGGGATAGCCGCCTACGCCGAGTGCGGCATCGAGTCCGATAGAACCTGTCGGAATGACATCGACATTCTCCACATGTTCGTCGCCCATGCGCATGATACTTCCTTTTCCGAAGTCCTTTTCTATCTTGGACATGGCGGCCTGTAATGCCTTCAGCTTCTCTGCATTCGGGTTTACGGCTGCATTTTCTTCAATTTCTTTCTTTGCCATAATATTTTTTATTTCGTTATACCGTTATATCGTTATGTCGCTATCAGAGCTCCAGGTCGCCATCGTGAATCTCATGCCATGGCAGTCCCTGCTTGTTCAGCTCTTCCATGAATGGGTCGGGGTTGAACTCCTCGACATTGAACACGCCGGGTTTCTTCCACAGTCCCTTGCAGAACATCATGGCACCAATCATGGCTGGTACGCCGGTGGTGTAGCTCACGCCCTGCATGCCAGTTTCCTTGAATGCATCCTGATGTTTGCAGTTGTTATATATATAATAGGTGTGTTCCTTGCCGTCCTTCATTCCACGGATGCGACAGCCGATAGAGGTCTCGCCCTCGTAGTTCTCACCAAGATCCTGCGGATTGGGCAGCACGGCTTTCAAGAACTGCAGGGGCACAATCTTCACCTTTGCAGTACCTGTGCCGTCGGCCAGCGGAGCCTCATACTCCACCTCGTCAATGCGGCTCATGCCGATGTTCTGGATTACCTCAAGATGTTTCAGATACTGTTGGCCAAAGGTCATCCAGAAACGTGCACGCTTGATGGTGGGGTAGTTGATGACCAATGACTCTATCTCCTCGTGGTGCAGCAGATAGCTGTCGCGCGGGCCGATATTGGGATAGTTCAGGTCCTTATGAATCTCCAGCGGTTCCGTCTCCACCCATTTGCCGTCTTCCCAGTAGAGACCTTTTTGCGTTATCTCGCGGATGTTGATCTCAGGGTTGAAGTTGGTGGCGAAAGCCTTGTGGTGGTCGCCGGCGTTGCAGTCCACAATGTCCAGATACTGTATCTCGTCGAAGTGGTGTTTGGCGGCATAGGCAGTGAAGATACTGGTCACACCCGGATCGAAGCCACAGCCGAGGATGGCGGTCAGTCCGGCTTCGCGGAAGCGGTCACGATAGGCCCATTGCCATGAATACTCGAAGTGTGCCTCGTCCTTCGGCTCATAGTTGGCGGTGTCGAGATAGTTGCAGCCACATGCCAGACAAGCGTCCATGATGGTCAGGTCTTGATAGGGCAGGGCAAGGTTGATGACCAGTTCGGGCTTGAAGCTGTTGAAGAGTGTCTTCAGTTGCTCCACATCATCGGCATCTACCTGTGCCGTCTTGATATCCATGTTGTAGCCCTTGGCATGGATGTCTGCCACAATCTTGTCGCATTTCTCCTTGCGACGGCTGGCAATCATAAACTCAGTAAACACTTCGGCATTCTGTGCAATCTTGAATGCCGCTACTGTTGCGACGCCACCGGCGCCAATCATTAATACTCTGCTCATTTTTCGCTTTTCTTCTTTTATCGTTTTGTTGCTGTTTTGTTCTCTTGCCTTATACCAGAAGTCGGCTATCAGGTCGTTCTGCACTCCTTCCTTACGGTCGGCGACGATGTCGTCGAGGTCGCGGGTCAGCCTGTATTCTCTTGCCATATCCTAACGTATTTCCTCTGCTTTGATACCAAGTGCACTCATCAGCGAATATCCCAACAGTTCCTGACGGAAGTTGCCTCCCTGACGGGGCTCCATGGTGAAGACGGTGATACGCTTGTCTTCGGTTTTTTCATCCAGGCGGTGGAGTGTCTCGCGGATATCATCATAAAGTGTACCTTCTTCTGCATTGGGAACGACCATGACACGCTTGACACCTTCCTGCTGACAGACAGTGCCCAGGATGTCCAGAAAGAAGTCATCGCGGGAGACCATGTCTTCTACGGGCAAGGCACTGATGGCGAACTCACCTAACTTGTCCTGAAAAGCCTGACCATCGAGCTCTGCCGTATAGTCGGCGGGTTTGAAATTTTCCAATCCCTGCTGCTCCTTGCTATGGATAAGCAGTACCTGTATCTGTTGCTGGTCGTTGGCCTGTTGATGGGATACGGGTCTGACACCTCCGTCCAAAGCCATGCATACGAGCCATTGCGCCATGTCAGCCTTGGGGATGCGCCGCCCGATCATCCGCTCGAAATTCACCGTGAGGTGGAAGGCCACGCGGTCTATGTAGTCGGCATCCGCAATGATGATGTTTTCAGACCATTGCATCTTCTCTCGGAGGAATTAGAGTAGTGCCTTGAACTTCTCGTCGAGTGTGGTCTTGGGAGCAGCACCCACAAATTTATCTACCAGCTGGCCGTTCTTGAAGAACAAGATGGTGGGAATGTTCCTTACACCCAGTTCCATGGCGATGTCCTCGTTCTCGTCAACATCACATTTTCCCACAACGATCTTACCATCGTACTCCTTGGCGAGTTCGGAAATGACGGGACCTACCATACGGCACGGACCGCACCAGGGTGCCCAGAGGTCAACTACGAGAGGCTGTGCGCCGTTCTTGAACTGCTCAAAATTCTCACTTGTGATTTGTACTTCCATAATGTTTAAAATTTATATTTATTAGGGTTTGTTCGATTGATTTGTAGAATAGCAAACATCGTGCCATCTTTGTGTTAGTTGACTTGATATGTCAGAGCTTCATTTCCGTCGATGTATTCTATCATCTTGTGGTTGAGGGTGATGCCCTCTATGGAGGAGGACATTTTCAACTGGCTGTTCTGTTCGCGATCGACAATCTGGAAGAACAGCCTGGTCTTCCCCGGCGACTCCTCGATAATGGAGGTAAGGTCTTCCACGATTTGCTCGTCAATTTTGTCGCTCTCGCAAATGATGGTGAACTGCTCGATATAGTTGTCCTTGACGGTCTGCATGTACTGCACGTCAGAAAGACTTGTGGTGACAAACCGGCTGGTAGGATATTTCTTGTAGAAGGTTCCCTGAACATAGACGGCACTGCCCATCAAGAAGTGTCCGCCCCACCGTCCCCATTCCTCTCCAAAAAGGGCGAGTTCGCCAGAGCCGTTGAAATCCTCGATGGTGACAAATCCGCATGGCTCGTTGTTCTTGGTAAAGGAAGAACGCACGGCGGTGACGATTCCTCCCAGCGTAACTTTCTTCTTCTGCATGAGGGCTTCCTTGTCTGCAAGCTCCGGACAGGTGGTGTTACACATGGAGTTGATGATGATGCTATAGTCATCGAGGGGGTGGGCGGAGAGGTAGATGCCCACCAAGTCGCGTTCCTTCCCTAACTTCTCAATGGTGCTCCAGGGCTGTCCTTGAGGAATGGGTGGCGTGGCAATCTCCACAGCATTGGCATCGCCGAAGAGAGAGTTCTGCGCCTGTTGCTGTTCAGCCTGGTAGAGCTGTCCGTAGCGCAGCAGGGTATCGAGGAATACGTTCCCCTTGTGGTCCGCAGCAAAGAAGTTCTCGCGCGGAATGCCGAAGCTGTCGAATCCTCCGCTGAGTGCCAGGCTTTCAAAGGCTTTCTTGTTTACTGCTGAGAGGTTGATGCGCTGCGCAAAGTCGAAAATATCCTTATAGAGCCCGTTCTTCTCGCGCTCGTTGATGATGGCTTCAGCAGCGGCATCTCCCATACCCTTGATGGCGGCCAGTCCGAAACGTATTTCTCCTTTCTTGTTGACACCGAACTTCAGGAACGACTCGTTGACATCGGGTCCTAATGTGGCAATACCCATCTGCTTGCATTCGTCCATCAGCTTGGTAATTTCCGTTATCTGGTCACGGCGACGGCTCATGATGGCAGCCATGAACTCTGCGGGATAGTTGGCCTTCATGTAAGCAGTCTGGTAGGCTACCCATGAGTAGCAGGCCGCATGAGACTTGTTGAAGGCATAAGAGGCGAACTTCTCCCAGTCTGCCCATATCTTGTCGAGAATCTTCGGGTCATGGCCGTTCTTCTTTCCACCTTCAATGAATTTCGGCTTCATGGCATCGACGATGTCTTTTTTCTTCTTACCCATTGCTTTACGAAGGGCATCGCTTTCGCCTCGGGTGAAGTCGGCCAGTTGTCGTGACAGCAGCATCACCTGCTCCTGATAGACGGTGATGCCATAGGTGTCTTTCAGGTATTTCTCCATGCAGGGAATATCGTACTTGATTTCCTCGCGACCGTTCTTTCTGGAGATGAACTGCGGGATATAGTCCATGGGGCCCGGACGGTAGAGGGCGTTCATGGCAATGAGGTCTTCAAAGACCGTGGGATGGAGTTCACGCAGGTATTTCTGCATGCCGCTGGACTCAAACTGGAAGGTGCCGATAGTGCGGCCCTGCTGATATAGCCTGTAGGTCTTTGGGTCATCTATGGGAATATTGTCAAGGTCAACATCTATGCCCAGCGTCTGCTTGACATTAGCGCAGGCCTCTTTCAACTCAGAGAGCGTCTTCAGTCCGAGGAAGTCCATCTTGATGAGACCGGTAGATTCGATGACGTGTCCGTCATACTGTGTGCAGTTGGTCTTTGTGTCCTTGAAGTCGGGGTCATCGGCTGTACTCACGGGAACCCAGTCGGAAATGGGGTCGCGGCAGATGATGAAGCCGCAGGCATGAATACCCGTTCCGCGAACGGTGCCCTCCAGCATCTTGGCGTATTTGATGGTATTGGACATTTTCGGGTCGGGAGACACTTCTGCCTCCCTGAGTTCTCTTACCACCTTGATGGCATTGGGGAGATTCATCTTCAGGTCCTTTCCCTTCTCGTCCTTCAGCCTGTCGGGGATGGCCTTGCAGAGACCGTTCGACTGATCCAGGGGGAGCTTCTCAATGCGTGCCACGTCCTTGATGGAGTTCTTCGTGGCCATGGTGCTGTAGGTGATGATGTGGGCACAGTTCTCGTGACCGTATTTGTCCTCCACCCATTTCAGCACACGTCCACGTCCGTCGTCATCGAAGTCGGTGTCAATATCAGGTAAAGAGATTCGGTCTGGGTTCAGGAAACGCTCAAACAGGAGGTCGTATTTCAGGGGGTCTATCTTTGTGATGCCCAGACAGTAGGCAACCACGGAACCTGCTGCGGAACCACGACCGGGACCAACCATGACGTTCAACTCGTTGCGTGCGGAATTGATGAAGTCTTGCACAATGAGGAAGTAGCCGGGGAATCCCATGGTTTTCATGATGTGCAGTTCAAAGCGGATGCGGTCATCTACTTCTTTGTCAAGGTGGTCGCCATATCGTTTGGCAGCACCTTCATATGCCAATTTGCCCAGATAGTCGGCTTCAAACTTGATGCGGTAGAGCTTGTCGTAGCCGCCCAGTTTCTGTATTTTCTTCTCACCTTCTTCGCGGGGTAGGGGATTCTCACCGTTCTCATCACGGGTGAACTCTTCATAGAGGTCTTCTTCTGTGAACTTCTGCCGCCATTGCTCTTCAGTACCAAAGTCCTCGGGTATCGGGAAGAAGGGCATGATGGGGTCGTGGTCAAGGCTGTAGATCTCAACCTTGTCTAGGATTTCCAGCGTGTTGGACAATGCTTCAGGAATGTCGCTGAAGATGTCGTTCATCTCTTCCCGCGTCTTGAACCATTCCTGTTTGGTGTAGAGCATGCGGTTCGGGTCGTCCAGGTCTTGCTGTGTAGAAAGACAGAGCAGGTGGTCGTGGGCCTCGGCGTTCTCCTGATCTACAAAGTGAGCGTCATTGGTGCAGACGAGCTTGATACCATATTCGCGAGCCAGTTCAATCAGTACCTTGTTGGCTTTCTGTTGCATGGGAAAGGTGTCGCGGTTTGCACGAATGGAGGGGTCTTTCACTTCGTGGCGCTGTAGCTCCAGATAGTAGTCATCCCCAAAGACACGGCGGTACCATTCAATGGCCTCTCGTGCTCCGGCAATGTCGCCCTGCAGAATCTTCCTTGGCACCTCGCCGGCAATACAGGCGGAGCAGACAATCAGCCCTTCGTGATACTCTTCCAGGTCTTTCCGGTCTGTACGCGGGCGATAATAGTAACCGTCCACCCACGAACGTGAAACAAGCTTGATAAGGTTTTTGTACCCTTGGTAGTTCTTTGCCAACACGATGAGGTGATAGCCGCTGTTGTCGCCCAACTCTTTCACCTTGTCCTCCTTGGTGCGGCGGGCCACATACATCTCACAGCCGAAGATGGGCTTGAAGGGCTCCAACCCTTCTTTCTTCCGCGATTTGTTCAGTCCCACGCAGATGTCGTGGAACTCCTTGATGCCGAACATGTCGCCATGGTCGGTGACGGCCATGCCGCGCATGCCATTGCCAACAGCCTTGTCAACAAGCCTCTTGATGCTTGCCTGACCGTCAAGGATGGAATAATATGTATGGACGTGTAGGTGTACGAAATCTTCCATTTATATGTCGTGTATTTTGTTGCAAATTTAGCTCTTTTCTCCGACTTTGCCAAATATTTTGGAGGATTGTATGAAAAAAATGTCAAAAGGCAAAAGAAAGCGACAAAAAGTTTGTTTTTTAACAAAAAAACCTTACCTTTGCACTTTAGAACAAACTAACCGTTCCAAATGGGAGAGAAAATCAAAAAACTAAAGAAAATACGCATACACCGTGAAGGTACAGACACCTTGATATATGGGCTTATCGGAATTGCTACCATTGCTTTGTTGCTGTGGCGGTTGGATGTGAAATGGCCTTTTTGGGTTTTCGTTGTACTTTTCGGTTCAGTCTATGCCATTGTCCTGAACTTCTTCCGTTGTCCGATACGCTATTTCTCGCAGGAAGACACGGAAGGCATCGTTGTGGCACCTGCCGACGGACGCATTGTCGTTGTCGAGGAAGTGGAGGAACATGAGTATTTCCACGACCGCCGCTTGATGATCAGCATCTTTATGAGCTTGTTTAATGTTCATGCCAACTGGTTCCCTGTTGACGGGAAGGTGAAGTTCGTACACCACCAGAATGGTAATTTCCATAAGGCCTGGCTGCCGAAGGCCAGTGAGGAGAACGAACATGCTGATGTCATGATTACCACGCCTGACGGAACGGATGTGCTCTGCCGTCAGATTGCCGGAGCTATGGCACGTCGCATCGTCACCTATGCCAAGGAGGGTGAGGAATGCTATATCGATGAACACCTGGGCTTCATCAAGTTCGGTTCCCGTGTAGATGTCTATCTGCCGGCAGGTACAGAGGTCTGTGTGAAAATGGGCCAGAGTACGACCGGTGACCAGACCGTCATCGCAAAATTAAAGAACAAACCAGTTTAAAGGTGAAGAAGCATATTCCTAATGCCATAACCTGCTGCAATCTCATCTCTGGATGTATTGCCACCACGTTCGCCTTCATGGGTGATATGCGGATGGCATTGCTATGGATTGTCATGGGAGCGGTGTTCGACTTCTTCGACGGTATGTCTGCCCGTTTGTTGGGTGTAAGTTCTCCCATTGGTAAGGAACTTGATTCTCTGGCCGATGATGTAACCTTTGGCGTTGCTCCCTCCATGATGGTTTTCAGTGAATTGGCGGTCATGAACTATCCCGCTGTTCTGGAGCCTTATCGTGACTATCTTCCTTTCCTGGCGTTCATCATGGCAGCCTTCTCCGCCCTTCGCTTGGCGAAGTTCAATCTTGATGAGCGTCAGACAATGGGATTCATCGGACTTCCTACACCAGCCAACGCCCTTGCTTGGGGAGCACTCCTTGTGGGTAGCCATCAGCTCCTGGAGTCTGAGAGCTATTTTCTGCCCATTGTTTTGGCAGGCGTGGCTCTAAGCTGCTGGTTGCTGGTATGTGAACTCCCGATGTTTGCTTTGAAGTTCAAGCATTGGGGATGGCATGGCAACGAAGTGCGCTACGCCTTTATGATGAGTTGTATTCCTATACTCTTCATTTTTGGCGTTAGCGGCATCTTCGTCATCATTTTGTGGTATATCTTCCTGTCGTTCCTTTATACGCGCCTATAATTCAAGCGATATAAAGGATTGCAGGCTGCTGAACCGGAACTATTTGTGTACCAAGGTACCGATCTCCTCTCCCGCCATTACTTTCTTCAGGTTTCCGACGATGTCCATGTTGAACACATAGATGGGCAGGTTGTTGTCGTTGCACATGCAGATAGCGGTGAGATCCATCACTTTCAGACCTCGTGCCAGCACCTCTGTATAGGTAATGTCTGTAAACTTCGTGGCTGTCGGGTCTTTCTCCGGGTCAGCGGTATAGACACCATCCACGCGCGTACCTTTTAACATTACGTCGGCCTCAATCTCGATGCCACGCAGTGAGGAGCCTGTATCGGTTGTGAAGTAGGGTGACCCCGTGCCGGCAGAGAAGATGCATACATAGCCGGCTTCCATGGCTTCAATAGCCTTCCATTTGGAGTAGAACTCGCCGATGGGCTCCATGCGGATGGCGGTAAGCACCTTGTTCTTTACACCGATGGCACCAAGTGCTGATGACAATGCCAACGAGTTGATGACGGTTGCGCACATACCCATCTGGTCGCCCTTCACGCGGTCGAAACCTTTCTGTGACCCGCTGAGGCCACGGAAGATATTGCCGCCGCCAATCACGATGCCGATTTGGACACCCATCTCATGAACTTCCTTGATCTGCTGTGCGTAGTCGCTCAAACGCTCAGGGTCGATACCGTAGCCCTGCTTTCCCATCAGGCTCTCGCCTGACAGCTTCAATAGGATTCTCTTAAATCTTGCCATAATTCTTTTTATTTCGTTATCTCGTTATGTCGTTGTATCGTCATTTCGTCATGTCATAATATATCCTTATCTCGTCAGATGACGAAAGACACATCCTTGAATGCATAGCTGTGCTTGCGTCCGTTGTCATCGCGCAACACCAGATGCCCGTCTTCTTCCACCATTATCAACTCAGCAAGGAACTCTTCCCGAGCATCACGGTAGCGATGGAAATCCGTGCGACGGTAGAGCTGTTCCATGTAGCGTGAACGCACACCTTCGATGTCTTTCCATTCTGTCTCGAATGATGTCAGTATCTGTTGCAAAAGCATCTCCCTGTCAAATTCCCGTCCAGTCAGATTTGCCAAGGAAACCGGATTAGGGGCATCGCTTACAAAGCGTAACTGATTGACGTTGAGGCCTACGCCGATGATGCTATCCTTGATGACACCACCCTGCAGGCGGTTCTCTATCAGAATGCCACAGATTTTCCTGTTATCGACATAGATGTCATTGGGCCACTTGATGCTGACATTCTCCACATACTTTGCAACCACCTTGGCGATGCTATTGGCTATGGCCATCGAAACAAGGAACTGGCGTGAGGCTGGAATCTCATTGGGATGAATCAACATGGAGAACAGCAGGTTCTTTCCTGCTTCGCTCTCCCAGGAATTCTTTCCGCATCCCCGTCCTGCTGTCTGATAGTCGGTGACGACGACAATGTCCTCCTCGCCGCCATTCTCTTTCAGCCAGCGATTGGTGGAGTCTGTCTCATGGATATGTATCAGCTTGAAGTCCATCCTGACTGCAAAGATAGAAAAATATTACGAATTATGAATGAAGAATGATGAATAATTTTGTAACTTTGCACTCATGACAGCAGAAGAACAACAGAAGATAGACGAGCTATACATGCGTAAGGCTTTGGACGAGGCAAAGGCCGCCTGTCAGGAAGGCGAAATTCCCATTGGGGCCGTCATTGTGTGTAAGGACCGGGTGCTGGCTCGTGCCCATAACCTCACGGAGATGCTCTGCGACGTGACGGCACATGCCGAGATGCAGGCTATCACCGCTGCGGCTAATGCCCTGGGCGGGAAATATCTGCCGGAGTGTACGCTCTATGTGACGGTAGAGCCCTGCACGATGTGTGCAGGAGCCATCGGCTGGGCACAGATAGGCCGGTTGGTCTATGGCACAGCCGACGAGAAGCGCGGCTATTCACGCATTGCGCCCGATGCCTTGCACAAGCGCTGTGCGGTGACATCGGGCGTGTTGGAAGAAGAATGCCGCATGCTGATGCAACAGTTCTTCAGGGAAAAACGATAGTCGTTTTTGTTTACTTCACTACGATAACCAGATACTTGCTGGTGGACCAGAAGAGTTCCGGATTATGGATGCGTAGTATATACTGCTTGTTGGCATCCTGGGCCAGTGAATAGCTGCTTGACGGATGTGTGGTCAGGATACGGGCTGACTTGGAATAGAGCTTGATTTCCTTATCTACGCGGATGTCAATCTTCGTGAAGTAGCTCTTGTTGAAGTTGGCCTGCAGAACGCGGTCACCCTCCAGAATGTGCTGCTCCTTGAGCTCACTCTTGGTGCCGAAGACATACCATGCTGTGTTCAACTGCTTATCCTGGGTGCTGATGGTCTTGCTCTTCTCGCTGTTTTCAGTCTGAAGGTTTGTGACGTTGGTATTCAGGTTGTTGATGTTCTCGTTCAGCTCAGAGATATGAATATCCTTGGCGTCCAGTTCGCTGCGCAACTGCTGCAGCTGTGCGTCTTTCTCCTCGAGCTGAGCCACGAGGCTCTCGATGGTCTGCTTCATCTGTTCGCCTTTCACCGAACTTTCGCGAACCTGCTGGCGAAGTTTGCTGATAAGCTCGCGGTTGCGCTGCATGGTAGAGGAGATGAAGCTGATGCTCTCCCTGATTTGTTGGGCTCTGTCGGCACCTTCGCCATCTTTGGCAACGCTTACGCGGTTCTCGGCTTCGTTGATGGCGCGGAAGCCTTCCTGAATCTCGTTCAGCGTGGAGAGCATGTCATTGATCTCATTATCCTTTTGGGTTACCACACGCTCCAGTGAGTCCACCTTGAGAGCATCTGCTGATACGTCTGTTTTCTTTACTTCTGTACAACTTGTCAGTGCCAGCATCATTAGTGCCACACCGGCTAATAACATTTTTCTCATTTCTTTTATGTGTTTGTGTTATTCTTCTCGTTTTTTTACTCTTTTACTCTTTTACTTTTTTTCTCTTCCTTCCGTCCGCTCACCACGATAACAATCTCGCCCTTGGGTGCTTTTGCCGTGAAGTGGGCAATCACTTCCTCCAGCGTTCCACGCACGCTCTCCTCATGGATCTTCGAGATTTCCCGGCAGACGCTGACCTGTCGGTCTGTGCCGAACACCTCCGCAAACTGCTGGAGCGTTTTCAACAGTCGGTAGGGCGATTCATAGAAGACCATGGTGCGTGTCTCCTCTTGCAGCGCTGCCAGTTGTGTCTGGCGGCCTTTCTTCTGTGCCAGGAATCCTTCGAAGCAGAACCTGTCACATGGCAGACCGGAAGAAACCAGAGCCGGTATGCAGGCGGTGGCGCCAGGTAGCGTCTGTACTTCTATCCCTGCGGCCACGGCCTCGCGGACGAGGAAGAATCCCGGGTCGCTGATGCCGGGTGTTCCCGCATCGCTGATAAGGGCGATGGTCTGTCCCGCCTTGAGCCTTTCGACAATAGCAGCCGATGTTCCGTGCTCGTTGTATTTATGGTGGGACATCAGGTGGTTCTGTATCTGGAAATGCTTCAGAAGCATCCCTGATGTGCGGGTGTCTTCCGCCAGGATGAGGTCTGCTTCCTTGAGAATCCGTATGGCGCGCAGCGTCATGTCTTCCAGATTTCCTACCGGTGTCGGGACGATATAAAGCATTTTTCTCTTCTTATGGGTGGCAAATTTAGTTAAAATCTCCACAAGCGCAAAAAAACTGACCAATTCTTTGCAATTTTTAAAACGTCTTTGTAATTTTGTATGCAATTTAATCAGATATTCACAATTCTATGATAGGAAATCTCATGGGCGAGTCTCGTAGGCCGGGAAGAATTGAAGTGGTCTGCGGCTCTATGTTTTCTGGAAAGACGGAAGAACTCATCCGAAGGATGAAGCGTGCCAAGTTTGCCAAACAGAAGGTGGAAATCTTCAAACCGTCTATTGACACCCGCTATTCAGACAACGATGTGGTCAGCCACGACCAGAACGTAATCCCCTCCACTCCCATTGACTCCTCGGCAGCCATCCTCCTGCTGGCCTCCGATATAGATGTCGTTGGCATTGATGAGGCCCAGTTCTTGGATATGGGATTGGTAGATGTGTGCAATGAACTTGCCAATCGCGGCGTACGCGTCATCATCGCCGGCCTCGACATGGACTTCAAGGGCGTTCCCTTCGGACCCATTCCTGCGCTCTGCGCCATCGCCGACGATGTCACCAAGGTGCATGCCATCTGTGTGAAGTGCGGCAACCTTGCTTACGTCAGCCATCGTCTGGTGGCGAACGACAAGCGTGTACTCTTGGGTGAGACACAGGAGTATGAACCGCTCTGTCGCGAGTGCTATCAGAAGGCAATTGGGAATGAGAATCGTTAATTAACGTTAACCCCTCGTTAATTATCAATTCTCAATTATCAATTCTCAATTATTAGTCGTACCTTTGCACCCGCTTTCAAGCACCGGAGATCCGCTAGCTCAGTTGGTAGAGCACAACACTTTTAATGTTGGGGTCTTGGGTTCGAGCCCCAAGCGGATCACCAAAAAGAAGAATCGCAAGCAACGAAAATTCTGTTGCTTGCGATTTTTTTATGAAGGAGTTTTCTGCGATTTATCACTTGAACAGCTTCTGTGCCATCATATAGAGGCTGCGCCGCCAAGTAAGGAACTCATGGGCGGTGCCCTCAGAGACATAGCTTTCAGCATTGAAGCCGGCTGCCTGCAGGTCGGCGACAGCCTTGCGTACCCGGTCGGGTCCTTCCTTGCTGCCGCAGCTGATGAAGATGTAGTCCACCTGCTTCTTGTCCTTGATTTCCTCTGGTGTATAGATGCCGCCACTCATGATGCCATAGTGGCCGAATGTCTCTGGCCGTGCCAGTGTGATGGCATGAGTCTCCATGCCGCCCATGGAGAGTCCTGCCATTGCGCGGTTTTTCTTGTCGGCCTTCGTCCTGAAATGGCTGTCGATATAGGGCACCAGTTCGTCAACGAGCACCTTCTGGAAGTCTTCCGCTACTTTCCCTCGGTCGAAAGGACGTCCGAACACCACGTCGTTGGTCATTCCGTAGGTCATCACCACGATAAACGGCAGGGCCTTGCCCTCGGCAATCAGATTGTCCATGATGATATTGGCCTTGCCCTGAACGGGCCATGTGGTCTCGTTCTCTCCCCATCCGTGCTGGAGATAGAGGACGGGATAGCGTTGCTTTGTGTTCTTGTCGTATCCGGCAGGCGTATAGACGTAAGCCACACGCAGCTGTTCGCCCTTCACGTTGCTGGGAAAGAGAATCTTCTGCACGTTTCCATGACTGATGTCAGTCCGCTCTGCGTAGAACGCCTCGTCGTGGGCAGGCACCTCCACGCCGCTCATCCATCGTGCGCCTCCATAGTAGCTGTTGGTACCGGGGTCAATCACCTGTGCACCGTCGATGGACAACGTGTAGTAGTGGAAGCCTTCGTCTTCCGGCAGCAGCGTGGTACCCATCCACATGCCGTTCTGCTGTTTTCTCAGCACCGTGCCGCCCATGCCGCCTCCATGTCCAGCCGAGGCAATGACATAGTGGGCATTGGGTGCATGGACGCGGAAGCGCACATACCCTTGAGAGTTCACCTGCGGGTATTCCTGACGGGGCTGGCAGGTGGCAGACGGCTTGAAGTCTTCCTTGATGTCGGGATTGTCGGAGGAAGGAATGAAGTCGCGTATCACCCGATAGACGTTCTTCGGCTTATAGTCACGGTCGAAGGGTAGGGGATAGTTGTTGACGCCCAGCCAGGAGTCGGCATCGCTCAGATTCCAGAACGTTACGCAGTCCACCTTGTCGGCATGGCGGCGCATCACTCGGAACACAGCGGCATACTCTGCTTCTTGAAGCAGTTTCTGGTCGTTGCTGATTTTGGCGCCCTCGTTGCGGCTGAAGCGGAGCTGTCCGCCCATCTCCTGATTCACGCGGATGTCAAGTTCTGTCACATGGATATGGTCAACAATCTCCGCGTATTTGCTGACAGCCGCCTCTATGTCTTCTTCCGACGGCCCGTAGATGTTATAGTGTCCCTGCATGCCGATGCCGTCGATGGGCACCCCGGCATCCTTCATCTCCTTAATCATATTATATATGCGGTCTCTCTTCACGGGGTCGCACTCGTTGTAGTCGTTGTAGAACAGCAGCGCGTTCGGGTCGGCCTCATGTGCATACTCGAAGGCTTTGCGTATGTACTCGTCGTTGCCGCAAATCTTGTAGAACTTGGATTCGCGCAGCGGCTGGTCCTTGCCGTCAGCATCAGGCCGCCGTCCTCCGTCGGCAATACATTCATTGAACACATCCCAGCAATAGACCACATCCTTGTAGCGGTTCACCACCGTGTGGATATGCTCCCTCATGCGCTGGAAGAGCACCTCCTTGCTCACCAGGTTGTGCTTTTTGTCATAGAACATCCAGTCACACATCTGGTTGTGCCACATCAGCGTATGTCCGCGCAGCTTGATGCCGTTTTGTCGGCAGAAGTCAGCAATGCGGTCGGCCTTCTCCCAGGTCCATTTCCCCTCTTCGGGATGCACGGAGACAGGTTTCATGTCGTTCTCAGCCGTTATGCTGTTGAACTCCTTCTTCACCAGTTCACTCTGTTCCGTGGCGGAGATGTTGCGCTGGTTCACGGCTACGCCAATCATGAAGTAATCCTTGTAGGCATCCTTCAGTCCTTTGTTGCCTTGGGCATTCGCACTCAGGGCGGTACACATGACACAGAGTGTCAGAAACATCATCTTTTTCATTTGTCAGGTTTTTGTGTTCTTATTATACTTCTTGTCTGCAAAGTTATACAATCTTTCTGTTCCTGCCAAATCCATCAGACAGTTTTCATTGTTTTTTGCAGTTCCTCCAGGAAACGTGCGGCATGTGAGCCGTCCATCTGGGCGTGGTGGAACTGGAGTGAGATGGTGAGCCGGTAGCGGAACCAGTGGCGGCGGTAGCGGCTCCAGACCAGAAAGGGGTTGTTGAAGATGCCGGTGTACTGGTTGACGATGCAGTCAAGTTCCGTGCCCATGACGGCAGAGGTGCCGATGATGATTCTCTCTTCGTCAGGAATCTCGCAGCAGTCCTCGGCCGCCCTCTGTGTCAGTGTAGCATAGTCGCATGCAAACTGCTCCAGGCTGTCGCTATAAGGCACGTCGCAGGTGTTGATGCCTCCCTTCACATTGTTCACGATGACGTTGATGCCCATGCTGTCGTACTTGTAGAGCTTTCCCTGAGTGGGCAGCATATACAGCTCGTCTATCTTGCTGGCGGCACGACCGATGCACCAGCACAAGAGCATGTTGAACTTCATGCCCCGTCGCCGGCTCTGCCTGCGAAGGTGCGTCACGTCGAAGGTCTTGACCATTGTCACCATGGGCTGTGGTGACTTTGTCCACATCTCAAAGGCGTAGGCGCGACTGGTCTTCTTGGGGTCGATTTCCTGTCTCATATTTTATAATCCACTTTAATCACCAGCACGCGGAGTCGCTGGCTCTCAGCCGTTGTCTTCACCTTTGCCACATGCCAGTCACACGGGAACATGATGTTGAAAGTACCGGGTATGGAGGTGAACTGCTGCAGGCGGTCGTACACAAAGGAGTACTCCAATCGGTCAGGCTTATAGTCTGCCAGAGGTTTCGATGTTTCGTGATCCAGTCGGCAGAAGCCCTCCGTGCCACTCACTACATACATGAAGTCAATCTTCTGATAGTGGCTCTCGCTGCCCTTTCCCCTCTGCAAGTCCTCCTGTGAGCACCAGTTATCGCCGTCCTCAACGCTCACGGAGAGTGTTGTCCCGGGAATTGGCGCTCGCCCGGCAGGAATGGTCTGCAAGTCCGTTTCCTGCAGCCACTTGAACAGCGCATTCCATTGTGCAGGGTTCCTGTGGTACTGAATGTAAAACTCCACAAGGTTCACCGTAGGTGCTGGTGAAGCCTTGATGAATCCGTTGCGCCAGCTCCCCTTCTTCACCCACTTCTGCGCCAGCTTTGTCATTTCCTTCGGATACACATTAGTGTACGTCTGCGCTGTGGCCATCATCGCAGTAGCGATGAATAATGCCGTGATAATTTTCCTCATAGTTTCTTATCAATTATTATTTCTATACTCTATTCTGCGAGTCACTTTACGCGCCTCTCTCCACTTTGGAAAGAACTTGTCCATGAACGCATGGAAACGGGCATTATGACTTGGCTCTAACAGATGACATAGTTCGTGAACCACGATATGTTCCACGCACCAGTCGGGCAACAGTAATACATAGGTAGAGATACAGACGGAACGGTCTTTCACCTTACACATACCCCATCGTGAAATCATCGGTTTGTAATAGACGACAGAGGGACTAACGCCCATCTCCTTCGCGTGGCGTTCTACCATAGGTTCCACCAATGTTTTCAGTCTCAAAAGAGCCTCTTCTTTTTGTGCACGGGTTGTCAGCGGCAGCTGGTTGTAAAACTCAGCCCGCTGCTCCTGGCGTTCAGCCGTTTTCTTTCTTGCTTTTACTATCCAGTCACTATGTTGCGCTATGAATGCCTCCACCTCCTTCTTCGACATACCAATAGGAACCGACACATGAATATCGCCGTTCTTCACGATGCGCATCGACAGTCTGCTCGTTCTTCTATATGTCAATTGTATCGCCATATTAGCATGTTTTTGTTGTACAGGGAGCTTATCCATGGATCTCTATTCCATATTTTGAGCCAACCGTTTGGCCATCTCATTCAGTGCCACGAAACGGTAGCGTTGCGATGTCACAGGGATGGGTGTGTATGCATAATGCCGTGCTGCCGCTTTGCTGCGCAACGTCTCTTCGACAGCCGGTTGGATGCCTGCATCGAGAAACGACTGTTCGGTAGGCTCCAATAACAACAACTGCCCTTTCGAACACGCCTCGAAATACACTCCGCCTGGCTTGTAGTAACGCTCATGCGGCGACCCCTCCTTGGGAAAACCGTCGTTGAGCAACACCGCCAGCGGATAACCCTGCTCGCGCAAAGTACGGGCAATGAGCTGCTCCCCCTTACTGATGGCCGCCGTATAGGTCACCGCCCCGTTGTGCGCCGCCGCCAGCACCTTCTGCAATCGTTTCTGTACCTCTTCACTGGTAGCGCTTCGCGACATCTCCACCACCTGCTTGTCGGGCCAATCCAGGAGGAAATGGTTGCCCATCGATGTAAACGATAGCCCAGCCGCCTCTGTCCGTCTATGCAATCGGAACAGCTCAGGGTGATGGCTCCTGATCCAAAGGCGCCGCGGGTTGTCCTTCACATAGTCAATCATCCGCTGCAACTGCCCAGGCGCATGCAGTATGCGCTCATGATAATAAGCTGGGTTCTGCTCCCAAACACTCCCTCTGCCCGCAAAAATACGAGCGAAATGCACAGGCGCATTCTCGTGCCCTCCAGCGGCGTTCTCTCTTTCGTGCCCTCCAGCGGCGTTCTCCCTTTCGTGCCCTCCAGCGGCGTTCTCTCCGTTTCCATGCATTTCAATGGCGTCTCCCTGCCGTTTGCCTCCTCTGTGCACTTCAGCGGCGTTTTCGGCGCTGCCATACATCTCCTTATACACCTTCGTGCACCCACTCTTGAACCCACGCACCACCGCTCCGATGCTCTGCGGCAGCGGCTCCAGCACCTGAATCACCAGATGCACATGATCGGGCATCACCTTCTGCGCCAGCACCTTCAAGGCGAACCCTTTCCCTGCATAAAACTGCGCCAGCCCGCATAACATCTGACACACGCGACGCCCAAAGGGATTAAGTCTCACGAAAGCCGTTTCCGCACTCTCGCCCTCCAGCACTCCAAACAGCGGAAAGCGTTCTTCCACAGGCAACGTGAAGTGATAGATTGCCCGCCCCTTGTAGTCCCATCCGTTTTCACGGTGGTGCCTCATGGGGTCTACCGGCCTCCGTTTCCCTTGGTCCTTATCCGTCGCCTGTGCCATATATTCTTATATCTTGCGTTTCATGAGGGCAAAATTAAGAAATTTATTTCGATCATCCAAAATTTCTTTGTATCTTTGCCGCTGTAAGCATCAAGAGCAGTCATCTTCGGATGGACTCGCCAACCGAGCTTTAGCTGAGGTCGCCGACTAAAAGGGAGGCAACCAGCCCAAAGGACTTAGCCACGGTGGTCAGTACGATGTGGAAGATTATTATTCACTTCAAAAACAAAAGTTATGCAACAGCACATTTATTACATCAAGTTTGCTCTGCGCTTCGCAGATATGCAGATTCCCGAGTTAATAACTATTATCAACGCCCAGGTACAAAGCCGAGTCTGGTCCAGTATGCGTGCTTATCATGATCAGGCACTCATCGACGAGTTCCTGCGTCGTGGCATTAATGTCTCAACTATCTTTGATGGCAAGTCCATCAGCTTCGCCCATCCCGTCAAGTACAACATTGCCAACAACCGGCTGGTCACTATAGGCTGAAATCCCTCTTATATCAAAATCTCCACCCCCTGCCGTCTGCTCTTGGCAGGGGTGGAGATTACTTATTATTACAATAGCTAATACAAACGGTTTCTTTGAATTCATGTTAAAAAACGTAAATAACCAAGCAGGAAATTTGCATATACAATTATTATCGCGTACATTTGCAAACAGAATTCATATGCGACTGGCGCTCACGTTCGCGTTTGTTAATTGTGTATTCATAATATGTAAATTTTGAATTGTTTGGTGTCCCGCGTTGTGAATCGCGGGGCACTTTTGTTTATGATTTTCTTCTTATTCCTCAGCTGCCATCGGTATTTGTGTATCCTCTTCTTTCAACTGGGAATATGAAATGCTTTTGACACCATGATCCTGCAACCAGATATGGTTCAATGTAAACGCTATTGAATCCAAAGTCTGCTCCCTATGTTTAGGTTTCAATTCACATTCCCAAACGGTGATGCAATGCCAGCCCATTTCAGCCAGCTTGCGTTGCTCTTCTTTATCACGTTCTTTGTTCCTACGAATCTTTTCAATCCAAAAGTCGCGATTCTGGATCGGAAGCCTGCAACATCGTGAACTCTCCATTTCGTCAATTTCTACATAATGACCATGCCAGAAGCATCCGTTTACAAAGATACATGTTCTATATTTCCTTAGTACTAAGTCAGGATGCCCAGGCAGCCGTTTGTGGTTCAGCCTGTAGCGGAACCCTCTCTTCCACAACCCACGACGCACTATCAACTCTGGTTTCGTGTTTTTACTGGGAATCGCCGACATTGTCTTATGACGTAATTCAGTAGCGATTTTATCCATTAAAACTTTGTGTATAACCTTTCTTTGATTAGTTCTCGTATAGGTACTGTCGATAGAGTTCTGTTTTTAGAGAAATGATGTTCTAACATCAATTGCCAGGATTCAAAAAGATTATTTCTGTCATATTTGAAATCCCAAAAATCATCAATATCTTTTATTAGTTCTACATCTGGATTATCTAATAATCTCTTTATAACTGGTACTCTTTCAAGTACTTCTCCTACAATATGAGGATACTGCCTATATTTACCTTTGTATAAGATATTACAAACACCGCCAGCAGAGAAAAAGTCACGCATATTTGGGCATAGCAATGAATAATGATTGCACAGCCATAGAGCAATTTTTTTATACCTAGACTGAGGATCTGAATCATACATACTATAAAATATAATATAGCATCTTATTTTCATCTTCTCCTTTTCAATAGTTGTCAAGTCATTATAGAACGCCAAATTCACATTAGCAGTTTCCTCCATCCACCATGGCATTTCATTTTTTCCCTCTGTTTTTGCTTTTTGGAAATAGTAATTTCTGACCTCAGCAATTTTCTCTTTTTCATCTAATAGCCTAAATGATTCATATGGCTTTTTCATTTTGAAAAAAATATTATCCTTTTTAGATAATTCCATATTAATCATGTATCTTGGTGAGTGCGTAACTTTAATTTCGCTTAAACAATCTTGATATGGTCGAAGTTTGAATTCTGGTGGATTACCTCCTAATTTCCCAAAAAGCATATAGATGTTTTCAACTGTGGTATTTCGAGTTGATTCAACAATACTGCTTCCTATAGATGTCCATTTGTCATCTTTAGTTGATTTCACTTCTACGCCACAATAATCGGTTGCCATGATGTCTGGGAAACTATGTCCTGAAACCAAAATAATGTCCTCAGGTCTGAATGGTGTCATGGGAGCTACATCCTTAAGCAAATCTCTTGTCACTTCTTCAAGCCTTGAAGGTGATAAACCTCTATATAGTTTCGGGTCTTTTTTTGAGCGTATATTAAATTCGCTTTCTGACAAAGCCATAAATTCTGCAAACGCTTTGCTTACAGAGTGTATATCTCGTTTATGTATGGCAACTAAGCTCTCGTCTCTATTATTCATCTCCAAAATATTTAGGCCACAACTCTTGTAATCTCATAGCAATGTGATATGCTAAAACAGGAGGGACAGCATTACCGATAATCTTATAAGCACCAGAAGAACTGACATGATAGCCATTACCAGAAGTCTTCTTGATTATAAAGCGGAAATCTGGTGGAAATGTCTGTATCAAAGCGCACTCTCTTGGTGTTAATCTTCTTTCTTTCAAACCAGCTTTGAGCTCCAGAACATGGTTACCACCATGTTCAGCAGAGAGGCGACGGAACTCAATATTCCCATGATGCTCTGAACGGATAGTAGGCCCAAGACCGTCAAGTTTTATCTCAATTTGCCCTTGACTTCCATTTGAAAGGAACTTCGCTTTTGAGTAAATTCTTTGTGACTCGTCAAACGAGTCTTCAGGTTCGTCAAGGTCTTTCAACACATCATATGTCGTAACCTTAGGCAGTAGGTTTCCGTCTTTTATAGTTCCTGCATGCGTTGGTTTTGGATAGGGATTATACTCATCAGGAACAATATCGGACTCCAACGCCTCAAGAGCCTCAGCTTTTAATGCGTCACGTCTAATTCCTATAAAAATAACACGTTCTCTTGATTCTGGTACACCATAATTTCCAGCATGAAGAACTTGCGGCGGTAAAACTATATAACCATTGCCGTCAGCACTTGCAAAGTCCTGTTGGATGATATTCTTTACGTCTCCCAGATTAACAAGTCCTTTTACGTTCTCTGCAATAAATATTTTGGGGCGTACAATATCAATCACTTGTTTCATCCAGAAATATAGCTTACCTCTACTTTCTTCGGTAGGTTTATTGTCTGTACGTTTCTTTCCCCAATCATCTTTTTGCGAATTGAATCCTTGTCGTTTGCCTGCAATACTAAAGTCTTGGCAAGGGAAACCGCCTGTTACGACATCGATGTCCTTGGGGAATATATCAGCACCTTGCTGATGCATCTTTACTAATTCTACTATGCTGGCATTATGATATACGTTTTCACTATAACCAAAACGACTCATATATACAGTCCATGCCTTTTCCGCCTCAGGCAGTATGTCATTTGCAAAGACTGTCTGGAATTGTGTCTTCTTTAAGAATACCCAATTATTATTGCTCATCTGATGGTCGATGTATGGACTATCAGGTGCAAATGATTTCTTATTGGCAATGAAGTGACCTTCAAATCCTAAATCCATGCCACCACATCCAGAGAACAAAGAGAGAAGTCTGAGTTTTTTGTCATCATGTAGTGGCTCATTGTCAAAAGGAATAGGGATTACCGACTCTTCAACTTTGACTATTTGTTCATCGACACTTGTAGTGTTTTGTTCATTTTCGTTATACAGAGTTTCACTCATATCGTTTCTTGACACGAAAAACCCCTTACACCTTTGAAAGAAAGCGCAAGGGGCTGTCGTGCCCAAAAGAAGCGACTGGAAACGCTGCAAGAAAAGCATAACAAGTCCCTCACGCATTTTCGTGCGAGTTCATTACGTCTTTTCTGCTTCTTGCGTCAGTTAGATTTCCAGTTCTCTTTTGTCAGAAGCGAAATGATGCTCGTCAGTATGGTTTGGTTAGTTCCTCTTTACTGTCTTCAAATTTTTTCTCTGATAAGCACCCCAAAGTCAGGTTGTTTTACTCTATTGATTGCTACATACAAAAATACGTGGGTGCTTAACTTCTGCCTGTTGCTGTTCGAGGCCTTCCACAGCCTATGCGGTAAACAGACAGAGTAAACACCCACGCAGGAGTATATAGACACCCGTAAAGTGTGCTAGTGAG
>Ga0247611_10002964_pt1 | contig 26100 bp, 5 predicted proteins | sample 177DNAGHGhighgp2_FD_192422 | JGI IMG/M metagenome (GOLD analysis project Ga0247611, IMG submission 192422) | Sheep rumen microbial communities from Palmerston North, Manawatu-Wanganui, New Zealand - 1770 DNA GHGhigh gp2 | ecosystem: Host-associated > Mammals > Digestive system > Stomach > Rumen ... | reverse complement strand
TTACAGGAAGAAGTAAAGATGAAACAACAGGCTGATGAGTTTAGGCAGGAAATAAATAGTATGTCACCAGAAGAACTAATGGGACTACAGCAAATACTTGGTGCTATGGGACAGCAAGGAATGGAACAACCTATGCCTGAACAAATGCCTGAACAATTACCACAGGAAGGAATGATGCCTCAAGGTATGCCTGATATGAGTATGGCAGTTAATCCTGCTATGATGGGACAGCCTATGATGGCTTGTGGTGGTAAGTTAAAAAGATTTGATTATGGTGGTAATTTATTTGCTCTTGGTGGAATGTCACCAGACAAATGGACTTTAGATACTTTGCAGAATACTGACTTATCAGACCTTTCAGCTTTACCTAAAAAACAGACTTATGGTGAAGCTCTTGCTTTTAGAGGTGAGTTTTTAAAAAATGCTATGGACAATATGAAGGGTAAGTATTATGCTGCTATAGAGCAAACACATCCTTCTATATATAATAAAATGATTAAGGGAGAGCCTCTTTCTAAAGATGAATTAGAGACTGCTAAAAAAGTAATACATAATTGTATTACAAGTACTTCTACTGCTAATTCTTTTGCTGAAGAAGAGTTAAGAAATGCTATAGATAAATATAAGGATGCTTTAAGATTAAATTTTAAAGCGCAGGGTATTGATGATAAGGAGATAGAAGAGAGTTTAGCAGGATTAACAACAGGTCTTACTACAGATAGTAATGATGAAGTTTACACTGGAATAGTTGCTAGGGAACTACAGCCTTCTTTTTCAAAAGATAATTATGTTATAGAAACAGATTATGATTTCCCTAAAGGAAAAGTTCCAGAGGGTTCTCCTTTATACAAGTTGTTAAAGGAACTGCCTGATGGTGTAGATTTAGGTGTAGGATATAATGGTAATAGTGCTGACCCAAGTAGCCCTGCACATTATATTAAGTTATATCATGATGAAAATGGAGAACCTATGTTATTTGAAGGTAATCAGTCAGATTATATAAAGGCACAATATGCAGCAGCAGAGGAAGCAATGCTTAATGGTAAAGATTTTAAATGGATGAATCCTATGGAATACAATGAATGGATTAAAACACATAATAAAGGAGTAGATAGTAAAGGTAATCCAATAAAGTATAATTCTTATGAAGGAAGTCATGTTTCAGAACCAGGTAGTATAATGAACCGCCCATCATATAGAAAACATGACATAGGAAATAAAGGAGAAAATGTTGTAGATATGGGACATGGCAGGTTAAGAATAATGTTTCCTAAAATGGAAAATATCTCTGATTCAGATTTTAATAACTATATTCAAACATTACAACAAAATAATATTGAAGTACCTTTAAATAAAGTACAATATGAAATCCCTATAGACGAATCTACAGGAAAAGAAGGTAATGCAAGAATAAGAAGTATATATCCTGTAGCACAGGATGCTTCTGTAGGTAAAATGTCCTATCCTGAATTAGAAAGTATATATCAGGAAACATATACTCCTAATAATCTTAAACCAACTATAAACCCAATATCTAAACCTTATATAGAAAATGACAGACCAATACTAAATGATATGGTTGATAGATGGTGGTTACATGATAATTCAAAAATTCATTATCAAAATTTACCTTATTACCCTTCTAAAGAAGATGAGAATATTAAACCAATTCCTTTAGCTGACGGTGGTTCAATTCATATTAAACCAGAAAATAGAGGTAAGTTTACTGCTTTGAAGGAAAGAACAGGACATTCTGCTTCTTGGTTTAAAGAGAATGGAACTCCTGCTCAAAAGAAAATGGCTACATTTGCTCTTAATGCTGCTAAATGGAATCATAGTGAAGGAGGAGAATTAAATAAATATCCTGGTGGTGGAACATTAGGAACTGTGTGGGACACTTTACCAAATACTCAAATAATAGATTGGTCTAAAGTACCTAATTTAATAGGAGCCTCTTTTTTACCTAAAGCAGAATTTGCCACATTATCTTCTAAAGCTCCAAAAGGAGATGAACCTAAAGAAAGAAAAGAACATCCTTGGTGGAATGACCAATGGAATAATTTTAAAACAGCAGTTACAAATGAAGATTGGAGACTTCATGCCCCTGAGTATGCAACTGCATTAGGATTGGCACATGAATATTTAAGAGATAAATCAAAGGATTTTGCTGAAGAAGTAAATTTTGCAAGACATATTACAGAACCTAATATATCTTATAGACCTACAGGAACTATGGCTCCTTATAGACCAGAAAGTTCTTTAGCTGTATTAGACAGATTAACAGGTATGAGTTCTGCAAGTAGAAATGCTATGATTAACCTCTCTAATGCAAGTAGGGCTGCTAAAGCTATGTATAATGCTATGAATGATATGAGGTACTTTGATGCTTTAGGTCAAATGGATAGACAGCTTAGGGAACAGAATAATACTAATTATCTAAAGAACTTAGAGTTTAATAATGCTTTAGCTGCTCAAAATGCTATGGGAGCTTTACAGGCAGCATCAACTAATGCTCAACTTAAAAATTCACAGTTAGCTTCTTGGGCGCATCTTATGGACACTTTAAATACAGAGGCTTTACAAAGAGATACAGCCAAAGGTGCTATGGCTACTAATCTTTCAGAACTTGTAAGCCAGCATAGAAAGGAAGAAATACAAAATGAAATGCTTAGGGAAATGGCAGAAAAGGGTTCATTATTATATTATTGGGACCCAAGATACCAAATGAGTTATAGTGGTAGTAAGCCTTCTGCATTAGGAGGCTATATTGATGTAAGACCATTAAACAAGAGAAACAGAAGATAAGTAAGAGTAGAAATTAAATAAGGAGATTGAAATTATGCCGAGTATAGTAGTAACACCAAAGTATAATCCATTTACTTTTGATGAATTATATAGACCATTAGCAGAAACTACTAAGATGCAAATGGCTCTTGAAGACCAGTATAATGCTATGGAAATGGAAGCAGCTAAATTGGATTACTTGAAAGATAGTGACCCAGAAGCTTATGCTACAGTAAAGAATTATGAAAATACATTAAGAGGTCTTGCAGGAGAATTAGCAAGTAATGGTCTTACACCTCAATCAAGACAAGGTGTATATGATATGAGAAAAATGTATTCTTCAGATATAGAGCCTATAAATAAATATATTGCTTGGAAAGATGCTCAGGCAAAATCTAGACAGGCTATGAGAGATAAGGATAGTACTTATATGTGGGAAACTCCTTTGGAAAAAGTTAAATATAATACATGGAAAGAAAATCCTAATATAGTATTTAGAGGAGCTAGTGGCGAAGCTCTTAGTAAAGATGTGGCTGATGCTGTTAAATTTTTACAAAATAAATGGACATCTGACCCAATAATAAAAGAATTGAGTTCAAAATATCCAGAACTTGCAGGAATGTTTAGAGAAGAAGAAGAATATGGAATATCTAAAGAGCAATTAAGTAAGTTTTTAAGTGAAGCACCTGAAGAAGATAAACAAAAAGTTTTAGGTGTTTACAATAAGCTACTTAATTATGCTATAAATCAAGTTGCTACTATGCATGGGCTAAATGATTGGGATAATGCTTCTGACGTAGAAATGTGGAAAAAATCTAGTTTAGAAAATGGTTTGTGGGCAGCTCTGGGTAAACAGGCAGACCAGTTAATTACTAGTCCTACTGCTGGTAAAGGTAGTGGAAAAGGAAGTGAAGAACTAGACCCTAATTATCCAGATGTTATATTTGAAAGTTTATTAGGCTCTACTGACTATGATGGTTTAGCTTATATTAAAGATAAAGACAAATTTACAAACAAAGGTATATACAGGGTAAATAGTAAAGGTGAAAGGTATGGAGAAATGTCTTATACTTTATCAGACGGACAAAACTTAGTTCCAACTGGTAATATAGAAGATGTTAAAAATGATGCTTATGAGGATTTTAAGAATGGAAAAATCTCTTATTTAAGGGGTCCTAAAGGAGTAATAGATGAAAATGGATTTCATCCAGAAAAAATAAGCAATCCTCCAAAAGGAGAAGAGCCTTTATATGGTGTAACTTTAGAAGTTTCTCCTCTAACTGCACTAGCTTATGATTTAGTATACTATACAAAAATTGCCCCCGAAAAAGATAAATTAAGTAAAGAAGAAATATTAGATAAATATATATTTGGAAATTCTGAAAATTACACAATACCAAATGTTGCTACTGATGATTTATACAAAAAGGATTTTACAGAAAAAGATATAAAGTTATATGATAAAGAAAATAACAAGTTATTAGGAATAAACATAAACGAGGCAGAAAAATTATTAAATGATAGAATTGAACAAATACAAGCTAATACTGATGCTGCAATATTTAGTCATGGAAGATTTAATACAGATAAATCAGATGCTTTAGAATGGTTAAATAAAACAGCTAATGTAGAAGGTGGAAATAGCGGGGAAATAAATACGGTTCAATATAAATATAATAAAGATAAAAAAGATTTTGAAATTGTAGATACTGGAGACAAAGTAAATATCTCAAAACTAAAAAATGAAGATATTAAAAGTATAATTCCGTATTATAGTCCTAGAGGTATAATATTAAGAGTACAGACTACTGATGGTACTTTTACTGTTAAAGCACATGTATCTAATAATGTTATGAGTGAAATAAACAGAAAGTTTGCATCTATAGAAGAAGGAGAAAAACTTCTTAATGAGGCTTATTATAATTATATAAATTCTACATCAGTAGATGATGCTAAAAAATATTATAATGATATGACAGAATTAAGAAAAGCTAGAACTAGTTTATATGTAGAAATACAAAGAGCTTTAAGTAGGATGATTAAACATAATGAAGCAGAACCAACAAAGTATAATTAAAAAGTATAAAGTATGAGTTTAGAATATAATCAACCAGAGATTGTGGGAGAAGAAATAAATAATACTACTAAACCGCCCAAAAAGAAGGAAGTAGATATTGCAAAAAGTGGACCATTGACATTTTCACAATTACAACAAATTAATGATTTAGAAAATGTTTCTGAAAGCACTTTGAATTTTTTAAAAGGTTTAGATAGTACTCCTTATTATAAGGATGTACCAGATGATGTTAACAGTATAACTAAAATTCAATCCCCCCTGTATAATGAAAAAACAAATGATTATTGGGGAAAAAGTATGTGGGATGAAGAAGATGTTATACCTACAAGTCAGATAGATAAATTATCAGACATAAGAGCTGAAAATCAACCTGGAATAGTAAAACTGGCTGCTGGTTTAGGTAAGATGGGAGTACTTGCTGTTACTACAGCAGTTGATGGCATAGCAGGTAGTGTAGTAGGATTGATTAATTTAGCAGCTGAAGCTTCTTCTGGTAATGTAAATTCTTGGTCTGAAGGAGTTGAAGCATTTGTAAGAAACCCTTTAAGTGAGGGATTACAGGCTATCAATGAAGCATCAGAATCATGGATGCCTAACTATTATACTATGAATGAACTTCAGAATGATGAGAATGGTGAATGGTATAAGAATGTATTTACCGCTAATTTCTGGGGAGATAAGTTTATAAAGAATGTTGGTTTTACATTAGGAGCCGCTGCAAGTGCTATATTAACAAGTGGTGCCGCATCAAAAGTATTTGTTAATAAGGGTTTAAGAGAAGCCTTTAAAGGTACTGTATATAAAGCTGCTAAAGAAGGAGGAGAAAGAGTTGCTCTTAGTAATGCTGATGATGTATATAAGGCTATGCGTAATGGAGAAAAACTTTTTACTAAGAGTGGAGAAGTTATAGAAGAAGGTAGTAAATTAATGAAAGATTTACAGAAATCTGCCGAACAATTAAAAAAAGCTGAATGGGGATTAAAACTTGCTGGTTCTGTAAATTCTGCTATGGGTGAGGGTAGAATAGAAGCAATAAGTGCTGTTAAGGAATTACAAGAAAAGGAATATAATAATATTAATAACTGGGCTAATAATGCTATTGAGGGTGTTAGTATGGAATTATATAATGAACATCCAGAATGGTTTAGTCTGGTTAATGTAGGTACTACTGATAATCCTAGATGGGAAAACCAATTAACTCCTGAAGGACAAGCAGAATTTGAAAGAAGAAGTAAATACATTAATGACAAGAAGAATGCATTGTTATATGAAGCTTCAATGAAATCTTCAGATATTGCTAATTATGTATTTTTAAGCAATGTTGCATTACTTTCATTTAGTAACTTTGTTCAGTTTGGTAGGGCAATGTCTGGTGGTTTTACTACTGCTAATAACTTTAAGAATCTTATAAAAGGTGTTACTAAACAAGAAGCTAGGAAAGAAGGTAGTAAGGAAGTATTAAAAGAAACTACAAAAAGACTAGGAGAAGAAGGAGTTGAAGCTGCTGTGAATAAAGGTGCTATTAGAAGAAAAATAGCAAGGGCAGTTGCTAATCCTTTTATGGAAGGTTTTGAAGAAATTAGTCAGGCAAGTATAACAGCAGGTGCAGGATTACAAATAGGTTCTGAATTAAATGAATATGCTAGAAATTATCATGCTGACTTATTATATGATAGTATGTATGCTGATTCTATAGATTTAGAAGCACAAGACTATGCTGTGAGTTATCTCAATTCATTACTTGATGGTGCAGCTAAAACCTATGGTAAATCTCAATCTTGGGAAGAGTTCTCAATAGGCTTTTTAACTGGTATGTTAGGTATTCCAAAAGTTGGCAGAAAGGCTAATGGTAAGAAAGGCTTACAAATGTCTGGTGAGTTATGGGAAGGTATTAGAGATGCTAAGCAAATGAAACAAGAAGCACAAGAACTTGCTAATGCTATTAATGCTAGAATAAATACTCCAGAAATGAAAGAATACTATAAAGGTTTAATTAGACATACTAAAGGAGAAAAAGATAAGCTTGATTTCTTAATGAGAGATGACCAATTTAATTATAATAACTCTGAGTTCAAACAATTAATCTCTGATGCTATAATGTTTGATAAGGCTGGTAGATTGGAAGACTTCTATGAAATGATAGAAGATTATTCTAAACTTACAGGAGATGAAAAGGAATCTTTACAAACAATTATATCTAATTCTAAATACGATGTAGAAGAAGATGGTAAGAAGGTTCTTGATGCTGATGGTAAACCTGTACAGAGGTCAATGTATGAAGGTTATAGTGTAGAAAGAATGAATGAAGAAGTATTAAAGCATAGAGCAGAAAAAGCAAGAAGAGCCGTAGAGTCTTATGTTAAAAATTCTAATGCTCTTAAAGCTTTGTATGGGGATAATATTTCAAGAGATGTACTTGAAGAGATGGTTTATGGTTTATCTCAACTGGATAATTGGTCAGATAGAAGTAGAGAAATGTTATCTGAGATAAATAGTGCGCTTAAAAAAGATTTTAATACTGTAAATAGTACATTAGGAGAAAAAGACCAATTACCTATAGATGATGAATTACTTAAATCTTATGAAGATGTTCAGACTTATTTACAGGAACCTAGTAATAAGAATGCTGTATTACAATTATATAGGAAAATTAAGAGTGGAACATTAACAGAAGAAGAAGAAAATGACCTCTTAGGAAGATTAGAAAGAATAAAAGATATTAAGAGAAATACTTTTTCTAGGTTTTATAAAAAATTTACCAATGTAGAAAAGGATATATATAATAAACTTAATGGTATTCTTAACACTATTAATACAGATGCTTATGTTAAAGGTAGTATAGTAGACAGATTAGAAACATTATTTAAAGAGAATAGTGATATACTTAAATTTGATGACTATACATTAAAAGCAGACTTTGAGGATATTATAAAAGAAGCAGTAAATAATATAGGAGAAGAAGCCGTAGCAGCAAAACTTATAGAATGGAATAGATACCTAAGTAATGTTAAAAAGGAAACTCAATGGTATAATACTAAAACACATAGATTAGAAGCAAAAAATATAGATAAGGAAAAACTCATAGATAGATTATATGAAGATATAAGAAAAGAACATGAGGAAGCTTATTCTGAATTAAATTTTATCAAAGAAGGTGCAGAAAAAAGAAAAAATAAAATTAAAGAGAATTATAGGAAAAGAAGAAATACATTGAGTTTATTTTCTAAGAATATCAAGAAACAGTTAAGAAATAATAAAGCTTTAAACAGTATAGACCTTGATAAATATGTTAAACTTAATAATGACTTATTAAAGATTGCTGTTGCCAGAGCCGCTATGCTTGATAAACTTATGGAATTATCTACACATCCAGAGAGATTTACTGCTGAAGCAATGCAGTATAAAAAGGAGATGCAAGATGTTGTAAAGAATGCTGAAACCTATAGTATAGCAAATGCTATAAATGAATGTAAAACCTTTGATGAAATACAAAAAGTGTTACATGATAATGAGATAGATGATAGTGAAACCTTGAAAGCATTCTTATCTAAGGTTGGAAATAGCATAGAAAAAGATACCAAAAACATTATTGACAACATATCAAAGATATGGGAGTTCAGAGATATTTTAAGTAAATCTGTTGCTAACACTATAGATGAATTTGGGGAACATAAGGACATTATTCTATCTATAGGAAAGAAAATAGAAGATAATTTAATTGAAGGAGAAACTGATTTCGATAAATTATATAACAGACTTACTTCTAATGATATATATAAAGTATTAGGGATAGAAGAAGATATTGACAAAAAAATCTTTGATGAAATTAAAGCCACTATAATGATTTCCTATGATGCTGCAAAAGCAAGTAAGGAAGATGAAAATGGAGAAAAGGAATCTTCTTCTGAGGAAACATCTGAAAGTGCAGAAGCTAATCCAGAATCTACTACACCTACAGAAAGTTCTCCACAACCACAGATGTCTCCATTTGGAGAACCTATAGTAGCAGAAGAACCACAGAAACCTGTTGCTAAATCTAGTGAAAAGAATCCTGATATAGAAATACTAAAGAAGAAATCTATAGAAGAAATTAAGAAAGAAGAGGAGAATGCTACCAATGCTACTGATAAGGAAATAGCACAAATAGCAAAAGAACAAAAGGAAGCAGAAAATAAGGGAGTATTTCCTTATAATGGTGGGGAATGGAGAGATAAAAAGGGAGATAGACACCAGACAGTCCCACATAATATCCCTGGAAATAAAAAGAGTGGAGATAAAGTAATAGGTAATTCTATAGCAGAAGAACCTGATGATTCAGATAATGGTGTTGCATATTTCGCTGATGAAACTGCTTTTACCAACAGGTCTGTAACTAAATATAGTATCATTGCTGCAAAGGCTAATGTATTAAAGGAAGATACTCCTAAGAAAGAATGGGCTAATCTACAACAATTTCTTGATGAGTATAATGCTTTTGATTTTGTTGATGAAGGATTTCTTGATGAAGTAGAAAGAAATACATATGGTCAAATTCCTATACATTTTATGCAAATTGATGACCCTAGAACTTCCTATTCTCATTCATATAAAGAAGAAGAAGAAACTAGACACATAGTCATTACAGCAGTAAAAGTAAATGATGAATTAATATCTAAACTTAAGAAAAGATTTGGGGATAATTTAAAGCTTGTAGAATATTCTTATACTGATAAGAATGGTAACAATATAACAGAGTATTATCAGATAGTTGGTACTTTAAGTTTTAATCAGAAATATCAAGATTTAAGTGATAATGATAAAAAGAAGGCTGGAGAGGTATTTGCAGAATTAAAAGCTCTGGAGGATAAATCTCTTTATAATCAATTAAAGGTAATAAGCAGTCATATTGCTAAGGCAGATAGTGATAAACTTATTAATTATCTTAATATACTTTACAACAAAAAGATATATGGTGCTGTTGTTTATGAATTAGAACATAGGAGTAAAGATAGAAAGGATTCTAGTGTACTTACAACTTATAATGGTGAATCTTCTACAGCAAATAATTCTATTGGCTTTGTTAAGAGTTTGAGTTTTAGGACAGCAATTAAAAAGATATATAATGGTAGATTAGTAAATTCATATCTTGAAAAGAATGCTGGTTCAAAGGATGCTCCTATAAAAAAGAATTATGATGTAACTAATGATAAGGGACTTGCCTTAAATCCTAATAGTGAGGGAAAAATGTTGAAATCTCCTGATGATAGTTCTGATATTAAAGGTAAAGATTTACATTTAGGTATTTATTATGGAAATGGTGTATTACAAGTTCCTAGTCTAGATGATTCTCAAATAGTAGAATTAAGTGCTAAGAATGATAGTGCAAATGCTTCTTATGTTCCTGAAGTAGATGCTAGTGGTAAACCAGTTAAGAAAACTATAGATAGTCATTCTGGTGGTTCTATATGGATGATGGTAAAACTTGCTGATGGTAAATACTATCCTAAATCTGTTTGCATGAAGAGATTTAACTCAGAAGAATATCCAATGCAAATGTGGGCAAATGGAGTTGATAATCCTATTATAAATAGGTTAAGGAATAGTTTGCGTGCTATGTGTGATGTAAAGAATGGTAATAAGCAAAGAGCATTGGCAAAGTTTATTATAAAGGAAGAGCTGCTTTTCATACCTGATGAATATGATTTAGTATTCAATGATTCTAATGTTTCGCTTATAGTGAAGAACACTAAAGAAATTGCTATTACTATTGACCTTACTAAAGAGGGTTCAATTAATGATAAGGTAGAAGAGTTCTTAAAGGAACTTAATACTAATAGTAAATATAACTTTAGGTTCCAATTAGCAAGTCATAAATTAAATGCAGATGTATCTGGTAATTATAGACAATCATTAATTGATAGTAATGTAATGTTTACTAACTTGCCTGTTATGTCTAATGTTGGTGCAAGTTTTGAAATGTACAGATTTAGTACTGGTGGAAATGTTTTTACTAAAGAGCAAAAAGCTGTTAAACATGAATCTCCTAAAAAAGAAGATGTTTCTAATACTACTAATGTAAAGACTTGGCAATACAGGAAATTTAAGTATGATGCAAGAATAAACAAGGATAATAGAACAGATGTAACAGTTTCTGGTACTAAGACAGTACCTATTGATGAAATAGTTGCTGCTATCAAGATTATGAATTTCCTATATTCTGATACTTCTGATGAAGTGGAAATTAAAGAAGGAAATGATGGTACATACTATAGAATTGAACATAATGGAGAGGAATATATATTCAAGAGTACTTCAAAGAAAACTGAAACTGTAGTATTGAATTATCTAAAAGACGCTAATTGGAATAATGATGTTACTGAAATCAGTGGTGAAGAAATAAACATAGAACAAGACGAACAAGATAATGATAATTATGTATATACACAAAACGAAACTGATACAGAGAGTGATGAATTTAAAGAAGAATTTGATGAAGTAGATGTTGGTACAGATTTAGACAGTCAAGATAACTTCTCTATATATCCTTCACAAGAAGAACCTGAATCTTCAGAAACTCCTGTTGACGATGGTACTATTCCTGAAACTCCTTCACCAGAAGAAATCCCTGTAGATGAAACTCCTGTAACAAGTACAGAAACTGGTGGTAATAATGAGAATAATGTAGTAGTGACAGCAAATGGTAAGAGAAAGAAAAAGAAAACTGATACTGATGATGCTTCTATAAATATAGAAGACCCTAAGTATTGGAATGAATTAAAAGAAACTATGAATCGTGCTTTAAAGAGAAATGACTTAGATAGTTATTCAAATTATTTAAGTGGCTTAAAATCTTGGTATAATAAAGATATTTTAGAAAATTTCCCAAAGGCACAAGAAGATAATCCAAAATTACCTGCGGTGATTAAGAAAAGTGAATTTGATAATTTAATCAGTACTATTAATTGTTATCGAGCTCCTTCTTAATATCTAAGGATAATAAACAAAAAAAATAGGATGAACATTTAGTTCATCCTATTTTATTTTACTTTGTTTTATTACTCATTATACATTTTGAACATAAAATCATCATGCATAAAATCAAAAGCATTTTTGAAATGAGGAGCAAATGGTGTAGCCTTAAATGCTTTTCTTTCCCATTTAGTCCAACCTTTATATCTACCATTTTGTATTTCATCGGTTTCATTCCAAAATTCTACAAGGTCAATAAATGGAGTTACATTCTCTACAGCAGGAAGAGGTGAATGCATTAACTGCAACAAGTTGCTCCAGAATTTACTTAATACTACAGGACAAGAAGCACCTGTTTCCAATTTCATTCTTCTCAACTGATATTTAAGTTGCTTTTCTCCCCATGAATCTTTGTCGTCTGGTTTACCTAAAATCTTAATCATACCCATTAATAAGAAGAATATACCTATTTCCATCCATGCTTTTTTAAGATTAGCAATTTCATATGGTTTGAGTTGTGACTTTCTAGTAGCATATTGAAATTTCATTCTTGTTAAATCTTTTATCATCCCTACCATAAATCTTCCCCAGGTTCTATAATAACCTTCTCTATCTCCTAATATAGCATCGTGCCTTTTGGCTCCAAATCTTCTACCATAATGAGCAGGCATCCATTGTCTAAACTGCATAAGCAATCTTCCCAATGCATGTCTATGAATTTCACCTTTATCATCTTCATTGAAAGCACCATTTAAGGATTGATTTACCTTACCAATTCTCATCTTTATTTCTGTTATGAGATTATCAGTATACTCCTTTATTTCTTTTAATTCCTCTATCCTTCTATTATTTTCTGCTGTTCTATCATTACTATTAGTATTTAATAAAGAAGTAAGTTCTTTATCCATAGCACTTGTAAACAAAGTCTTACCATTAGAATCTACAGAACCATCCTTAAAGAATAACTTTGCTCCAACTGTGGAACCATTTCTTACAATATCAGATTTTTCTAAAGCATCTGTCATTGACATTTCTACTCCCCCTACATTTACTTTTATTCTGTTTAGCATGGCAAGCATTGTCCTAGTGTGTAATAAATGTTCACCCATATTAGTCAGTACATATGCTCCAGTATTACCTATTATTCTACTTACTGCGTTTGTGTATGTCTTCTTATTTTTAAGGTTGCTATAGAACTCTTCAAGAGCATCAAACTTATCAATAAGTAAAGCCATCTTATTTGTTTTTATTGTAGAATATAACTCTCCTAAATAAGCACCTATCATCTTATCATATTCTTTTGCAGCAACTGCCATATCCTTAAAACCAAAAAACTCGCTACCAGCAGCTTCAATCCACATTTGTAGTTTACCAACAGTAACATTACTCACTGCACTAAATGTATTAAGACCCATTCCTAATAATCCAGAATAAGATTTCATACCATCTACTAATTTTGCTACATCTCCTTCTACTTTTTTACCTCTTACTTCAAAAGGTAAAGTAATTGTTCCTGCATCAAGTTTTCTTTTACCATAGAATATTGATTCCATCCATGAATCTAATCTTTTACCTATATTAGTCTGATTACCTTTCTTTGTATACAAAGTATTAATAGCCTTACCAAGAATTTTCTGTGTTTCAACAAGTGTTGAATTTCCTGATAATTGGGCAACATCTCTTGAAGTATTTACATGAGTTCTTATAAGCTCCATTACATCTATGATATTGTTCATTTCATCATAATGAACAGCCATTCCACCATAAGCCATCATAGTACTTGTAACATCTGTACTTAGTCTTGACATATCACCCAGCCTTGAGGTATAGTATATAGGTAACTGCCTTACAGGATTTCCAGACATATCCAAATCAATTCCTTCTGCAATAATAGATTGAGTTTCTCCTAACTCATTAGTCATACCAAATTCTGTATCATCTTTTCTTCTTACAAAGTTATCAGCAACTTTACTTCCTATAAATTTTGCAAGCTTTGCAGGATTGCCAAGATTATTTCTGATACCTTCAACAGTATCATCCATAATTTGAGGAGCATTAAAGACTAATGCATAAGGGCTTTGCAGATTATTATCAAGACCACCTTTTAATGCTATAACAGAATCATAGTATTCCAATTGTGCTTGTGTTAAATTGTAGGATGAAGGCATTCTATACTTTTCTATAGGAAGCCTTTCCTTTCTTATTTTTTTAGTATCTGTATATTCAAATTTGGTATTTTCATTTTCCCATGTTTCTATTTTTGCCTGTATATCATACCATTTAAGCCCTTGTGACCTAAGAGATTTTATATAATCTCTTTTTGCTTGTTTAAATTTTTCCCAGTTTACACTATACCTTCTACCAGTCATATTACCTTTATCATCATACTCTGGTATATGAGTAATAAATCTACCAGTCTTATTTCCTTTACTATCTCTTTCTATCATAAAGTCAGAAGTATATCCAGCATTCTTTAATGTTTTATCTAATGCTCTCATTTCCACCATAAAGTCTTCTAACTTCTGGTCCCTCTTAGACCTTGATACTTTATATACTTTATTCAAAAGTGATAGTAATTCATCATTGGCATCTCCTAAAGAAGAGAATAATGAATCTACAAATCCTATATCTTTAGATGCTCTATCAAGTATTGCTTCTAATGTCAAGTGAGTTACTTCTCCTTTCTCATTAGTTACTTCTATGTCACCATTCCAGTACTGCTTTAGGAAATTTATCATTGTAGATTCTTTCATTTGATTATAATCAATAGCAAGTTCATCCATTATATCTTGAACTTCCCTTGCTGCTGTTACTATTCTTTCAAGCATTGTATCATTAATGTCTACATCACCACTTTCCTTTAAGTATCTTAAATTCTTGAGAGTATTTATAATATCTCCATATGCCTCCAGAAAATCCTTTGTATCATTTAATACTTGACTTTTTTCCCTTATTACTTTCATACTAGTATCAGGTAATGTACTGGACTTTACACTAAATACTCTTGTTCTTAATCTTTTTATTTCACTTAGAGTATTACTTAAAAATTCTGCACATCCAGAGGCATATTGCTCCTTTTCCATATTTTCCTGCATTGCCTTCATTGTTTTTAAGTCCGCAATACTATACTTACCAGAGTTTAATTTATCAGCATATAGTTTCATTTTTCTTGCTGCTAGTGTATAAGCCTTTTCTGTAATATCTTTTAACTGATTCACCTTTGCAGTAGCAGTTGCTACCTGATACATAATAGGAGACTTTTTAACTAACTCTTTATCAACAAGATTAAGAATTGAATTTGATGCTATAGCATCTGATATTACTTCTGCTTCCTGACTTGCTATTGCTATAGCATTACTAATATCTTCATAAGAAGTTTTACTAAACAGATTCTTTACGTAATCCCAAAGTCTTTGTATAAGATTTTTACTCTGTACTCCAGGTACTTGGATAGGACTTCCTATTATCTGACTATAAAGTATTTTAGCAGCAGCTTCTGATAGTAACCTTGTCTTATCATTATTATATAGTTCAACATAAGCATCATAATCTTTTCCTAATATATATTGTATTGCTTCATCAGAGTTTATTGAGTTTAAGATTCTTTGTACTAAAGGAGTATTTTTTAATCCTTCTATTATCAAGTGTGAGAACTCTTCAGGAAAAGCATCTTCTCCCTTTTTTCCATGTGCAATATCTATTATACTTAATAAACCATCTTTTGTTTTCTCAGCATTCAATGGGTTAAATATTCCATTAACCCCATTCAATTCTTTTCTTGATACATCAAAGCCAAGCCTGTGCATTAAATCAAGTAGTTGTTTATTTAATGACACAGAGAACATAGTATTAGTAAACTTTGATTCACTAGTACCATTCTTATATACTAAACTTATAGAGTAATTATCTCCATTCTGATTAATAGTTGCTATATATCTACCATTCTTATGGCTTTTATTATAAGTATTGGCTTTATCTAAAGCTGTATATATACTGGTATATGTTATATGATTACCCTTTTTATCTATTATACCAGAATTATATTGTTCACTTTTACTTGCTTCATCAGGATTCAATACCTTATTAATATCATCATCAAATAGTATAGATTCTAATGTGGGTTCATTGTTTTCATCATATTGTAAGAACTCTCTGTTCTTTAATTTAAAGCCATCAGATGTTACAGTTCCCCATAGTTCTATGGTTTTATTTCTTATATTACCTCCGTCATATCCAATAGAACTTAGTCTATTGGATATGGTTTTAAATAGATTACTCTCTACTTCTATTCCTTTTTTATTCCTTACTGTGGGAATTATTTTACATGCTTTACTCATAATTATTTTTTATTTATTATAACAAATACCATTTTTAATTGCTGTATCCTGAGCTTTCTTTTCATCTACTGGATTTTCACCTGGATTTTCAGTTCCAACATATTCTGTTACTTTTGGAGAATCTACTTTATTTACATTCACTCTAGGTGTAGGAGTATTATTTTCACCATTATATGCTGAATCTGGGTCATCTGGGTCAGTTGTGTCATCTTCAATTGATTGAATAGGAGAAGTAGTATTATAGTCCATTTCTATGTAATTATAAGTACTTCCTAATGGTTCCAATAATTCAAATTTTACTCTATCTCCACTTGAATCCCTTGATACTCCTATGTATTTTTTATTTCCATAAGGAACTTCAATGAACATTGGGTAAGTTTTTGTCTTATCTAAAAGTCCTGTTGCCTCCATTAGTTCTGAACTAATACTATAGATAATTTTACCATTCTTTTCTTCAAATGATACATCATTAGATTGTTTAATTTCTTTAGGAAGTTGAGTTATAAATTTGTTAGATAACTTCTTGTTACCATAAATATTCCTTATAAACAACTCTACAAATCTATCTTCATCATAGCTAGTACTCCAAGCAGACATTACTTCATTATATCCTTCTATATTCATCTTTACTTTATTAGGCATAAGATGCATTACAGTTTTAGGATTAAAGCCAAATCCTCCCCTGAATACAAAGTATTCTGCTATTTCAAAGGCAAACTTTTGAACCTCTTCATCATCTGATTCTAATAGAGAAGCCCAAGAGGTCTTTATATCTTCCTGTTGTTCAGAAGTTAATCCACCACCTTTTATATCTACATAAGGATTTCCTTTATAAATATTTTCCTGTAGTGTCTGGATAAATTGGTTTTCCTTTAATTCTTCTTTATCTTTTATCTTTTGTACTTTGTTTATAAAGTTCTTTGATAAGAAGTATTTTCTCTTATTTTCATCAAAGGAAAATACATTATTCCTTGTTGCTCTAAATACTGCCCAGTAATCTATTGCATCATCTATAATATCTGCTGTGATGCCTTTATCACCAGAAATAGCAATAAGTTCATTGAGTATAATTCCAAAAGCATTACTATAATGAGGGAAATTATCTTTAAACATTTGTTTTGAAACATCTGTAAAAGTCTTATAGAAAGAATTTAACATAGGATTTTTTTCAATTATAGCAGGGATAAAAATACCTTGAGCATTACTGAATATAGCATTATCTTCATCCGTTGCACATTTTTCTTGGAATTTAGAAACTCTCATATTAGTAACCATAGTATCACTAATAAGAGGACCAACAGTATTTGATAATGAATTAAATTTAGTACATAATGTTAATTCATTCAAGTCTTTTGACATCTGTAATAAATTGTAGAATAATTGGGCAACTTTTAATTGTGTTTCATCTAATTTCTTAGTTGAAGCTATTTTGTTACCTATATTCTTAGATAGTTTTGATAAGTCAAAATTTAAGTTATGATGAATATTTGAGTATGTTTCAGTATCTTTTATATTTTCATCCAAAATGTCTTTTACTACTTTATCAATACTCTTATATCCAGTATTATTGGCTTTATTATAATTATCAAGTATTTTTTCTATTATAGGTTGTTTTAGTATTATTCCCACAGTATCAGGATTACATCCAAGTCTAGTAAGAACCATTGCAGGACCTGCTGTAATATTGTTTATATTCATCTTATCAAGTACAGGGTCTTTAACAGCATCTACAGATGCAGCAAGGTAACTAGCTAATATTTTACTGATTAATGTAACACCATCATGTGACTTTAATTTATCTATTTCAATCACTTCACTACCTATCTTTAAGGGGTTTTTATCCTTATCATTCTTACTGATAGTAAATGCACAATTTTCATTACGAATATTCAGTACTATAGGATTGTTAGTACCCTTATAAATTTCATTATCATTATGAATATTTACAAAGGCATGACTTGTGTTATTATTAGCAAAGATACCAATAAGTTTACCAGAAGTCATATTCTGTTTATGGAAGTAAACCTGTGTAGTACTAAATATAATGTTCTTCTGTTTCTTTGCACTAAGAATATCATCAAGTTGTTTAATACCCATTTTTTCTAAATCTTCATAAGTGTAGGTAGTATTTAATTTTTTTGTATTCTGTGCTTCAAGTATTTCTATTCTCTTTGCTGATTCTTTGTGCATATCAAAGGAGCCAGGATTAAACATCTTTGACAGAGTATCTGAATTTGTTAATACAGACCATTGCAAGTCAAATATCCTATTGTTTCTTCCTTCATTTCCAAAGGTATTAAGATTAAACTTGCCATCTTTATATATGAATGATTTAGTCATTACATATAACTTATCAATATCAAAGTCAGAACCACTTAATAATGTAATTTCCTTTGGAAGCATAACAACTTCACCAGCACTTCTTGGTAAGAAACCTTTAACCTTACAAGGTTGCATAGAGTATTTATCCTCAGTAGGAATACGATAGCCTATCATATCAAGTATTTCCTTTGGAATTATACCATCCTTTACAGCATCTTGAGGATTAGTCATATAATCCTTATCCTTGGTACTCTTTGATACAAGTAAATCTTCAAGTTCTTTTGAGGGACAGGTTATATATATCTCAAAGTGACTTAATCCTGCCTGATTATCAGTTAAATGTTTTTTATAAGCTTCTTTAATATCATCTTTAGTAAAAGTCTTACCTTCATTTTCCTTTTTATAATTTTCTGCATAGGTATTAAAGTCCTCCATGGGTTTACCTTCCTTATCAGCAAAGACTACTTTAAGGTTACTTGATGCTCCATATACAGAAGCCTGTACTACTGGACCACCTTTTATCTTTTGTTTATTTACGTTTTTCTTTATGATACTATTCAGTAATCTCTGTATTCTTTGTGATTGTACCTCATCACTAAGAGGAATATTGAAATCTCCAGTTTCAGGATTAATTGATACAGCTTCAAGTAAGTCTGCACCATATCTCTGGTCTTTTTGCACCTCTCTTACTAATAAGTCTGATAATATATAGTTTCTCTCAGCCTTTGATATTTCAAAGTTAATGCCTTCTTTTTTACTAATATTATCAAGTAATTTCTTTGCTGATACAAAATTATTCAGTTCCTTAATTCTACTTTCGTGCTTTAGTATCTTATCCAATGAGTTGGCTGGAATAAGTCTTTTTGATTCAAGAGTTTTTAATAATGATTTTAATGGATAGTCATTATTCCTTTTTGCAAATGAATATAGAGCTTCAGCAACTGATTCCTTCCTTACTTCCTCACTAAGTAAAAATTCTTTCTGTAATTCCTTGATGGATTCTTCTATATTATCTGATTGTAACTGGAAATACTCTTCTCTGAGTTCCCTCATAGATAATAGTTCATCCTTTCCATTTACTTTATATCTTTTTTCATCAGGATTTTCAGCATCAGCAACATCAAGTATTCTTATCTGTGAACCCATAGGTTGTTCATGGTCTTGGAAATGGTCTGGTACAGCCTGTTGTTCTCCATAATCTTCAAAAGGAATTTCATGGACATATGCTTGATTATATTGTCCGTCACCTTCATAAGCATGTTCTTTGAGAACTCTTTTAACTATTTCATAATCAGTTAGATTTTCCCAACCTTGTTGTTTCCTATAATCTTCTATAGCACTATCATTAATATTAAGTACTCCCTGTAAACCAGATTTTACTGCTGATTCAAACTGAATAGTATCAATACCTCTGCCATTGTAGGTTCCTTCTTGCTTATTATGATTTTCATCTTCTTGTACTATTCCATTTTTTAATTTTCTACCATCATAAGCACTTTCTTCCATAAAGTCATAAATAGCAGCTATTCTACTCCCCTCTTTTCCAGCACCCTTCATTATTGCATAGGAGAGCATTAAGGCATATTCACTATTCTTATTCTGGATAGGAACAGGCATTGTACTTAATGTAGTGGCATTTGTGTTCTTAGATATTTGAGTATATACGAAAGGTTTAAGAGGTTGCATAAGAAGATTCATATTACTAATGTCAAAATTACCTTTCATTAATTCCAAGTAAGCATCTTCCATCTCTTCTGTCCACTCACCACTCATATATTTCAATTTCCTATATGCTGTAGGAGAAGTATAACCTTGAGCATCAGCAACATTTATTTCTTTAAAACTTTTTATAATATCATCCTTTTTACTTTCAAGCATTTCAGCCTGTATAGTATGACCTGCTGCTCTTTCTTTTGCAATTACAATATCAAATGCGTTTGTCACATTTGGTATTATATCGGATTCCACAATATCATCTTCAATGTAAATAGTTCTATGGTATGCTCTAGGTTCTATCTGTCCTCTACTCCTATTAACTTCCTGCTTTGCTACAAACATTACTTCTTCTTTACCACTAGCATTCTTTAATCTTCCATAATCAACAGCATATTCATCAAACCTTAATGCTGGAGCATGAAGTTGTGCATATCTCTTTTGGAAGTCCTCAATATTCTTATAGTAAGAAACATCAGTAACAGTTAATTGGATAATATTTATAGTAGCATACATATCATTCCAGAAGTAATTTTCAAGTGCATCATCTATATCCTTTTTTGTAGGCTTCTTTACGCCTGAGATTTTTTCTTCTGATAAATACTTATAGTTGTTATGTTGTTTATCTTCTTCAAGTATTCCTATTCTTTCCCATTCCTTTCTTGCTTCGTTATATTGTTCAGTCATCCAATCATCAATGTAATCCTTAAATATAGGTATTATTGATGTATTATCTATAGACTTATTTCCTACCATATCATCGGGAGTTGCTCTAAGTTTCTTAATTATGTATTCTTGTAATTTTCTTTCTCTTGTACCTTTCTTATAATCTTTCATAAGTACATCATTAAGACCGTCAAGAAATTTAAAGTTACATCCATTAGGTTTCTTCTTGTTTTCTTCTATCAATGCCCTTAGATGGTAGATATTTATATCCAATTCATTAGTACCAGGTACATAACCTATAGTTAAATCCTTACCATTCCATTTAAGATTCTTTAATGTTTTTTCTGGTATATTCCTGTTCTTTATAGAATATTTTTCTCTTAACTTTTCATCATCTGTAGCCATTTCAAGAACCATTTTCATTCTCATAAGTTCCTGCTGAAAAGTATTAAACAACCCTTCTGATATATGGTCTTTGTATTTAAAACCCTCAGCATCATCTTCATATCTAATAAATCTATAGAACTCATTTGAAGGCTTATTAGCATAAATAGGTATTCTATACCAAGCAGTACCAGTTTCACTATGGAAGAAATTAAGTATAAAGGACATTGTTTCCTTAAACTCATCATAGTCCTTATATCCTTCCTTATCAAAGGTAAGCTCTACCTTATGCTGGAGAATATCCCTTGCATCAGTAAATTTACCATTTGTTCGTTTATTTATGAAATCTTGATTAGTATCTGCATTTATAGGTGCAAGTCTTTCAAGCATTTCTGTTCTAAATGCAGATTTTTCATCATTTTTAAAGAACTTAAATTGCCCATAATGTTCAAATATGTATTTATTGAAATTAGTATCATTCATATTAGTAAGATTTCTAACCATCTTGCCCATATAGGAAGGATTACAATATGAGTAATACATCTTACCATTTTCATATGTAGATGATTCAGTATAATCATCCATATACTCTGCTAACATATATACTAATCTACTATAAGCACTATTGAATTTAGTATCAAGAGGATTATCCTTTGAATTAACATTCATTGCAGTTCCTGTTGGACCTGTTATAACTTTTATATTTTTTAACAAGCCCGTTTGTCCTGTTATAAATGATACAGGATTATTTTGTTTTTGTATTATAGTTCTAAAAGTTGTCTCGGATAATACTTTATCTGATATACCCATTTCAGTTAATACCTTGTATAGTTTAGGTATGAATTTCTCAATATCTGCTTGATTCTTTAAATTCTTATATATTTCATCTGCTTCAGCAGAAACTTCTGCTAAGCCTTTAGTATCAGGTTTATATACATCACCTTCTTTCTTAAATAATTTCTGATTAATATTAAATTCAAAGTTAACCTTGGCAGTATCAAGTATACTTTTTTCTGCTCCCTTTGTATTTATAGTATGAACATCATATTCGTACTTATGGGTATTTCTGTTAAATCTAGGTACTACAGTAGAATATACTGTGAAATCTTTTCTAAAATTCCTAAAGAACTTATGCCTTAAAGAATTATATCCAGTCTTATCATCTTCCTTTATAGCATCAAGAATGTTATACATCCATTGGTAGTATTTGGCATTCTTTTCAAGAACTTTCTCCATTTCCTTGATAGTATTACATCTACTGAGAAGTTTCTGAGTTATAACTATTGCTCTATTTGGGTCTTCGTATTCATTTCTCATATAACCATATTTATCATGCCTACCTGTAGGTAACTTTTCAAACATACCTCTTACCTCAGTAGCAAGACTTCCTATCATTGATTGATTTCTAAAATTGGTTTGCCAAGATTCTCTTTCATCCTCCTCCTTAACACCCATGTCATTACTATCCTTTAATTCTTCATCCCCTTCATAGAAATTCAATTCCTTTTCATTTGAGGACACAGGGGAAATTTTTTCTAAGGTTAATAACTTTGAATAACCTAAAGAACATAGAGCATCAAAATTATTATAAGCAATCTTCATGCTTTCTACTTTATCTTCTTCTACTTCCATATAGTCATCACTAAATTCAGATTCCTTTACAAATCTAAACAAGTTATTCAAACCTATTGTATTAATAATTTCAAGTCTGGACATCTGTGATAAAGCTTTCTTCCTTTCTTCAAATGAACCTTTTAATTTAGGATGTGACATTACTAAATCAGCAATAAGGTCATCTTCTTCAAGATTAGTTTGTAAAATATCTATAGCATCACTAACACTATACATAATACTATCAGCAAGCATCTTTTTCTCCCTTACAGGTAAATCATCAAGGCTCTTTAATTCCTTAATTTTCTTTACTTCTGTTGGAGTAGGAACTACAGGATTGGGTGCTTTAGGCTCTTTTCCAAAGTCTTCTTCACAAGGTGATTGTTCAGCAGGAGTGTTTTCATTTACTTTTGCAGTTGCCTCTATAGCACTACTTACTACTCTTGTATCTACTCTAGATAAATTTTCTATATAAACATCCTGGAATATACCACTAGGATTTGAATTTACAAACTGCTTTTTAAATGCATCATATTTTTGAAGAGATATTTTTTCCTTTTGGGTTTTTATATCTTTCATCTTTAATATACCATCCTCTTCATAATATATTACTTCTTTTATTGCATCAGGATACCATGTAGAAGTTACTATGGCCCTTGCATCCTTTATGTTTATACCAGCCATAGAGTTCATCATATTACCGTAGGTATATACTTGTGTACTCCATCCTAATTTCTTGTTTTCATATTCAAAGTTGCTTCGTAGTGTCTTGAAATCAAATATAAAGAACTCTCCTTTGTCATTCCATACAATTAAGTCAGGGGTTCCTGCAACATATTCATTATTTACTTTTCCAAGTAATATGATTTCATCAGAAGTACATTCCCACTTATCTCCTACTATTGAAGATATTTGTTTGAATATACCTTTTTCTTCATCTATTACTTTTCTCCATAGAGCATTAAATTGGGCTTCATTAATATTTTGTGAAGCTAATGCTTTTGCTCTTGCTTCTGATTTTATATCCAGTTTACTTTTCTTATTATTAGGGTCACGCATTGAGAATACTGCCCTCATAATATCATCATTTATATTACCTAATACTGATGCTGGTAATTTCCATCTATCATCTATTACACTTTCATGGTAATTAGGATTTACTTTAGACTTTATCTCTGTAACACTATATTTTACAGGTATTAATTTACCATTTACCTTTCTATAGTAAGTATGGTCTTTCTTGAAATTAGTACTCTTTGTTACTCTGGCTTCAGATTCTGCTTTGAGTTTATTTATCTTTTCTCTTGCCTCATCTAATTTAGATGTAGTTGTAGTAGTATCTTCTAATTCAGTATTTTGAGTATTCTTTCTTAATTCTTCTCTAACTTCCATTAAAATTCTAGGAAACTCTGTACCCCATTTACCTTTATCTTGTGTATGAGTAAGAGTTGCATTACCTGTAGCAAGAAGTCTTTGAAGAGCTTGTAGATTTTGTTCAAAAGATAATTTAATAAATTCTTTCATAATATCTGAAGAATTTTCTTCCCACTCTTTTGTATCTAAGCCTTTTATCCAGAATTTACTACCATAATTTTTAGCTTCTGCTCCATTTTCTGCATTAAGTATATTCTTTGCTACTCTTGCTTTATCTGTTCTAGACATATTAGAATATGCTAATTTAGTATATTGAAAAGCAGCTTCTACTGACTTAAACTCTACATTGCCTATTTCTTCTGTACCATCTGCATTGTAAATAATAACTTCTCTTGTAAAAGGTCTTATTGCAAAATTACTTAAATCAGCATTTTCATTAGTACCAGCATAGATATTTATTTTAGTTTCAGAACCAGGGCCATTTGGTACTTGCTGTTGGATAGATGCTAATTTATTTTTAGCAAGCCCTAAAATAACCTTTCTGTCACCATTTTCATTTCCCCACTGCATTACTTTACCAGTAGTAACAGAAACTATTTTATCGTTTTTATCAACAACATATTTATTGTTTCTATATTCTACTACTACAGCATTTTTCTGTTGTATAGCAACATTAGCAAATATTTTATTTCTATCTACAGAATCTTCCTTAAAAACTTCTTCACCATTTTTATTATAAATATGATTACCTTCTACTCTATATGTTTGTGTTTCTTTACCTTTAGGTGTATATTTAATGTTAGTAGTCTGTAATTCTGAATCTGTTTTATTAGTAGTACTAAAGACAGGCTTTGATATTCTTAATTCATACTTACCTTCAGGTAATTCACACAATATAGTATTCTCTCCCTTAAAGTATTGAATAGCTTTGACATATGCTTTCTTACCTTCACTAAATTTATCAAACACCTTTCCATTATATTTCTTCCATAATATAGTGGCTTTTTCATAAATTTCCTCATTCTTATAAGGTATGGAAGTATTTTTCTTAAAATAACTATCCAGATACTTATTGAAAAGCTCTTCGGACATATTTAATCTGTTTCCTTTGTCAAGCCACGATTGGGTTGCCAAGGTCATAGTACTTATTGATACATTGTATTCTTTTGCTTTTACTCTTAAAGCGGGAGTTACCACTACACAACTATTTGCCATAACTTTAGTATTTATTTAAACAAAATTCTGATAGTGCAAAGGTAGGTAATTATTCAATATGGAATAATAAAAAATTAAGATATTTTTACTGTACTTACTCATAATAAAAAAAAAGAAAGGGAAAGTAAATTTCTTTACTTTCCCTGACTAAAAAACAAATTACTAACTATAAAAAAACTAATTATGGTCAATAATATAAAGTGCTATTTCAGATAACCATTTGTTTTTTCACAATCAAGATATGCAATAATATAGTATAACTCATCCATGCTAAACTCCTCTAAACCATCTTCAAATAGAGTGTCATCGTCAACTCCTTTCATATGTTCAGCATTTTTGTACTTTGCATAACATACTGGTGTATCAAAATCATCTGATTCATTATCTAAATCTTCTGAATCATAAATGCACAATTCTAAAGGTATAAACCAACTATTATATGGTACATTTTCTGGTTTAGTTTTAAATCTTATTACTCCATCATGTTCTATTACAAACTTAGTTAGAGATTTTATAAGACTTTCCTTTGCTTTATCGTATTTACTGTATAGTGTGTTTATTCTCATAATGTTCATTTACTTTTTGTACTACATTAGGAGTATTACCATAAGCATTATCCCACTTTCTGAAATCAGCAGTCTTAATTTTAGTAATTATTCTGCTACCATT
>Ga0247611_10002963_pt1 | contig 26104 bp, 26 predicted proteins | sample 177DNAGHGhighgp2_FD_192422 | JGI IMG/M metagenome (GOLD analysis project Ga0247611, IMG submission 192422) | Sheep rumen microbial communities from Palmerston North, Manawatu-Wanganui, New Zealand - 1770 DNA GHGhigh gp2 | ecosystem: Host-associated > Mammals > Digestive system > Stomach > Rumen... | reverse complement strand
GTAAAACTAGCACTATGGTTAAAATTGCCCATAGCACTAGTCCAATTATTATTACTTTTCTATTATTTTTAAATCCTTCTGTTATTTTGTAATTCATTTATTACACCTCTCTTTGGTTGAATATATAATTACTTAGATTTTTCTTTTTCCGGTTCTATTTTTGGTTCTTCTTCCACTTTTATAGCTACCCCCATTTTTAATTCCGTGCTAATGTTTTGATGATTTGTTGTAGCAGGTTGAGGATTATTCTTTTGATCTATTCCTGTTGTTAAAAGTGGTTCTTCAAGCTCTGGTCCTTTTGCAATCCATGAACAATTTAATTTTGGTTGTTTTATTCCAATTTTTATTTGTTTTTCTCCATCCCAAGGTTCTTGCTTTTCAATATCTTTCATTAATGTTCCTCCTTCTTTTATCTTGTTCAATTATGAACTCAGATTAATCTATTCTGCATCATTGTCTTCTTTAATCTCAAATGCAAAATAAGATTTATATGGTTTTAACTTGCATTTTCCTTTTACCTCATTTGTTTTTTCATCAAAATAAAGCATAGGCTTTACCTCTTCTGCTGTATCTGGGTCGATTATAGTAATTGCTCTTTTTAAGTTAGGAGTATATTGAACCTCTTTTACTTCAGTTGGTTCCTCTGAATATAGTTTGTTATACTTAAACGGCATAGGATTTTTTGTAATCTTTACCTCATCTCCTAATAACAAACCATTATTTATTATTACTTTTTCTTTAGCAAATGAGAATATTACAAGTCTATTTCCAGTTTCTTGAGGATCTTCTACATAAAATGTTTTTTTTGACATATCTCCAACAATTTGCTCTGTACTATTCAGCCTTTCCATAGTATATTTAGGATATCTGTCTAAATATTCTCTTTTTGTAATGTAGATTTCATAAATGACTGTTTTAACTCCTTTAGGATCTGTAATACTAAAGTGTTTTCCTTGCCATGATTCCATATTTTATTCCTCCAATTTCTATGATTTTTAATCCATAGTTTGTCTTTTGTATAATTACATTAAAAATAATTATACAATGATTTTTGTGTTATGTCAATAGTTTTTGTTTAATTTCTAGGATTAAACGTTGAAATTTTATTTAAATTTTCAAACAAATTTCTTTCTTCAGATGAGAGCTTCTTTGGCACCATAACTTTAATCTCTGCCACCAAATCGCCTCTACCACCTTTTCCATCTTTATAGCCTTTCCCTGGAATTCTTATAACTTCGCCAGTTTGAATTCCTTCTGGTATGTATACTTGTGTAGCTTCATCTATTGATGAAACCTGTGCTTTGGTTCCTAGTGCTGCTTCCCATGGTGTTAAAAATAAATCTGTATATAAATCATTTCCTTTTAATCTGAATTTTTTGTTGTTTGCAATATTTACTTTTATAAATAAATCTCCATTTTTTCCGCCATTTAGTCCTTCTTTGCCCTGTCTTAAAAGCCTAATTTTTTCACCGTTTCTAATCCCTGCAGGTATTGTTATAGTAAACACCTTCATTTTGCCATCTACAGTCCTTAAAGATATTTTCTTTTCTTGACCATAAAAACTTTCTTCTAGTGCTACATCTATACTTGTTTCTATATTTTCTCCATTTATTGGTTGTTTTTGTGATTTCTTCATAGTTGTTTTCACTTCTGGACTTGCCCCAAAAAACATATTGAAAAAGTCACTAAATACTGATCCTGTGGATCTACTCGCTTCTTCATATTTTTTCTTTCCTACATTGTTATTCCACATTCTGTCGTATTTTCTTTTTGTTGATGGGTTAGATAATACTCTGTAGGCTTCATTTACATCTTTAATTTTTTCCTCTGAGAGTCTGTCTTGAACATTTACATCTGGATGATATTTTTTTGCTGCTACTCTATATGCATTTTTTATTTGTTCGGAAGATACTCTATTTGTCTCTAGTGAAAGAATTTTATAATAGTCTTTAAATATCATAATACCCTCTCCCAATTTTATTACCACTACTATTATATCAGATTTTTTGTAAAAAATCTACACTTTTTTTAAATTTCCTATTAAAATAGCCATAAAATTTGTTAAATTATATATATTGTATATTATTAAAGGCGGTTTTACACCAAAAACAAACCGCCTTAATTTTATTGATCTATTAATCCAAATCCTGTAGCAATAAATCTTGTTTTGTGTGCTCCTGTACTATCTATTGGATCATTTATTAATTCTCCATCAACAGCCATAACACTTGATGTTCCTCCATCTAAATTTGCTGCATTTATAGCGCCATAACGCTCCATTATCTCGATTAAGTCGTCCATATCTGCACCTTGTCTTCCTATTGCTCTTCCGTCTAGAACTAGCCATAGTACAACTCCATCTTTTCTTTGACCAATTGCTGTACGTGGTGCTACTCCCCAACCACCATTTCCTACAACTTTTGATGCTTTTCCATTAACAATTAAAAATGGTCCGCAAGTTACACAGTCCCTAATGTTTAATCTTTCTGCATTTGCTTTTGTACATGTTGAAGCAAGAACTAAAACATCATCTTTGTTAAATCCTATGATTCCACCTGTGCTTGTGTATTTATATGAAGTTACACATTTACCATTCACATAAGTTACTCCCCTAGGTGTTGCTCCATTACTGCTATACTTTGGGTCATAAAACTTTCCTCCATTAATTGCAAGTTTAGCATTATTATTTTTAGCCATAGTAGTTAGGTATTGACCAGTAACGCCAAGTCTACTTGTAACAAGAGTTCTAATTTTTGAAGCATCATATACAACTGCTAAAAAACCTGTATACCCTTTTCCTTTTATGTTTATTATTCTGTAATCTTTATCATCTTTATATATATCATATTTAGAAGCATCTAAATTTGGAGCTAAAATTTGTTTCTCATATTCATTTGCATATTGTTTTTCTTGTGGTTTTGTAGTGCCTGATTTTATTATTTGCCATGTATCCGTATCTTCTTTTACTTCATCAACCCTATTATTTGCTAAAACCTGCTCTATTGTTGCGTCACTGTAAAATAACTTAGGAATCCATTGATGAGTCATTGAAGTCATACCTACAGTTATTAAGTAATCTCTAAATCCTGAAAATGGACCATATAGTAAAAATCCTACACTTATTATTCCAACTAGAAATATAGAAAGAATAATTGTTGTTATTCTACTCCTTAGCTTTCTTCTACGTCTTCTTGAACTTTTATCCATATTTTTTGCCATGTTTACTCTCCTTCCAATTTTGTCTTGTGTATTGTCTTATTACTTTTCTGCACAAGATCGTTTTGTTTACTTTTGCATTTTACATCATATTTTTATTTTTTTCAACACTTTTTTTAATTTTTACTCTTTTAGAGTTACAGTTCAGTGAAATTATTTTTTTATAAATCAAAACTTCTGTTAATTAGTTTTTCTCACTGAATTGTATCCTTTTAGAATTATACCAATGCAATAATTTGCGTTGCTCTTCCTGCCTTTTCTCCATATGCTCTATATGAATGAATTATATTCTTATTGCAAACAGAGCAAAGTCCAGAATCAATTATGTTTTCTTCTTTTAAACCTTCCTTTTTTAAAAGTTCTTTATTTATTGAAATCGTGTCTATGTGCCATTTGTTGCTATTCTGTTCACAGATATTATCTACATTTTGTAGCTCTTTAAACTCTTCATAAAACAATTTATATACATCACCATCAACTTCAAAATGGTCTTTACCAATACTAGGAGACATACAGCAAATTATATCTTCAGGATTGCAACCATATTCTTGCTCCATTTTTTCTACTGCTTTAACTGAAATTCTTTGTAAAGTTCCTCTCCATCCCGAATGAATATTTGCTATTACTCTTTTTATTGGATCATAAAAAGCAAGTAAAATACAATCTGCATTTTTAGTAGATAAGATAAAGCCTTTTTTATTTGTAATTAAACCATCAGTATTTTCATACAAATTAAAATCCGGCTCATCTTTATTTATTTTGTTATTAATTATTTGGATATTATCTGTATGATTCTGTTTTACATTTATTAAATTTTTATAATCTAAATTTAATTCTGTGCATATTTCTTTAAAATTATTTCTTGTAAATTCATTCTTTTCTTCATTTGAAGGATAAAATTCAAAATTCCTATCTAACCCTATTACATATGCATACTTTATTTCAGGGTAATTTAGTAATTTTCTAAATTGTAAATATTCTATTCCATTATTTTTTATATGAACAACATTTTCGTTTGATAAATCCATTTTACTTTGCATGATAAATCATCATATTCTCCCTTCTTTAATATATCTTAATTAAATATTATTTTTTAAAAGAAAAATTTGTAACTCATCCTCAAAACCAAACAAAGTGTAAGGAACATATTAAAATAATCTTTCTATTATCTTTTTATATTCAAAATAAGGCATTTTTATCACGTCAGGCTTTTCTTTTGACTAAAATCATGCGTAAACTTCGTTGTGCTTAATCCTCGTCTTTCCGTCAAAAATAGAGGCAGATACAAATTTTCATCAAAAATAAATATAAAATGCTTTTCAAAATTCAATACTAGTCTAATTTAATTTTCTCCAAAATTTCTTCCTTACTCATTTTGTCAACAAAATTATAATTCTTTTTTACAATTCCAGAGTTAAAGCCACACATACTTTTATAATTGCAGTATTCACATGGTGTTTTCTTATTATTATAATATGGTTTTAATTCAATATTTCCTTTAAATATTTCATTTGAAATCTCTTTAATTGTTTTATGAATGTAATTTTGTAGTTTTGTAAACTCCTCCCCAGATGCAATACTGCTTAACTTTGGGCTTAAGGTGCCTGATTTATCTATATATGCAGGAATTATCTCAGACCTTCCCTTTTCTAGATTTTTATCTTGCATTTTTGCAACTTTAACATCTGCCAAAATTAAACCTTTCATTTTAAAATTACTTTTTATTTTCTGCTCGATTTCTTGCTCACTCAGTTTTTTATTTGAATTAATTATCTGTTCTAACAAATTAAAGTACAAAATTCCTGCAGGAACAAAATCTTCTATTTTACAAACTGCATCTAAATATGTAATTAACTGCAATTGAAGACCTGCATATACATTTCCAAAATCAAGATTTTTTACAGAAGATTTGTAATCTATTATTCTTACATATTTTTTATTTTCATCTTGTGCAACATCTATTCTATCAATTTTTCCAATTAGTTCAACTGCTTTTCCATTATCTAAATTCAAAACTATTGGTTTATATTTTCCTTTTTCTCCAAATTCAACCTCTGTACCCTCTAGCGTAAATTCACTTTGCACCAAGCTTTGAATTATATATTTTAAAGATTTCACAATTATTCTTTTTAATCTTTGTACTAATAATTTATATTTTTCTGTTGCTGTAAATATATAGTTGCTTTCATTTAATAATTTTTCATTAATAATTTTATCAACTATTTTTTCTATTATCGTTGAAATATCGTTAACATCTTCATTTTGCAAAAGTGCAATTCTAGCCTCTTTATAAAAATCGCTATATTCTTCATTATTAATTATTTCTTCAAAAAAAGTATTTATCACATCATGCATAAACGAACCTGTATCGAAATTTTGCACTTTAAGTTCTTCTTTGTCTTTTAATTTTAAAATATATTGCAAATAGTATGAAAATGGACAAGACCTGTATCTTTCTAATTTTGAAATGCTAGTATGTAATCTATTTCCATATAGTTTTTCAATATTTTCTTTTTTCAATTTTTCATTTAATTTAAAATTTATATACTTAATATTATCGTTTAAAATGCTTTTATAGTTTTTATTTTGCGCATAATATTTGTATAAAATAAAAAATAATTTTTCAGGACTTATTCCATTTTCCATTTCATTAATTTTTAAAATTAAATCATCATAAGAAATTTTTTCATTAATTAATTCCAGTTTTTCTTTCTTAATAATGTCACTTTCCTCTATTATATTAGGAAATATTTTTTTTATTCTAAAAATTAAGTTAGAAGCTCTAAGTGGCTTTCCTTCACTATCTGATGATGCATAAGATAAAAACATCTTTTCTTCTGCTGTTGTAAATGCTTTATAAATATTGAAATTATCATCATATAAGTTTTCTAGCGTTCCTTTTGCAATTTCTATATTTTCTATTTTTAGACTTTCTCTATCTTCATCATCTAAAAATCCTTGATTTTTATTTATACTTGGAAATACTCCATCATTTAGCCCTATAATAAATACCACTTTTGTCTTTCTACTACGTGATCTATCTGTATCTCCTACTATTACTTGATCTTGAGTTCCTGGAATTTTTCCAAGCTCACTATTTTTTAATCCAATTTTTAATATTTTTATAAATTTATCAACTGTGATTTTTTCTTCTCCAAAAATCAAATTTATTTCATCTAAAATATCAATTATTATTTTATAACATTGTTCATATTCTTTTGCTAAATCTATAAAATTTTCTTCTTTTAATTTATTTATTTTTTTATTAATTTTTTCTTCTATATTCTGTTGAGTCATAAATAAATAGATTTGTTTTGAAATGTTTTTTGCACTTTTTTCTTCATCTATTTTTTCTTTTAAACTAACCAAAGGATTAATAATTTGCTTTCTTAGTTCATTTAAATGCTCTAGCTCCTCATCTTTTCCATACACAAAATCGTTTTTAAATTTGTTATTTTTAATGCCATATTTTATTGCATATTTTTCTAATTTAAAAACATCATTATCATCTATCTCTACAAAGCCTGTTTTCAAATAATTAAATATGGCTTCATATGAATAGTTTTTATTCAATATTTCTAAAATTGATAAAATATATTGCACAATTACATTTTGGTTCAAATCTCTTTTTTCATCAATAAATACAGGAATATCATATTTTTGAAAAATCATTTTTATTATACTAGCATAATTATCTGTGTTTTTTGTAATAATGCTAATATCTTTGTACCTTAAATTTTCATATTTAATTAATTTATTTATTTTTTTTGCTACAATTTCTATTTCTGAATAATAATTTTTTGCTAAAAATAGATTTATGTTTTTAGGTAAAGCATTTTGCTCATGTAGCGTTGCTTGCTCTGTATTAAATTGCTTAATTCTTGTACTATATAAGTATTCTTCTATATATTTTAATTCTTCATTTTTAAATCTATACAAATTATTTAAATTAATAGTTTCTACTTTCTCATCTTTATCTAATAAATTAACTACTTTTTTATATGTAACTTTATTTGGATAAAAAATATCTGAATTTGGATCAGTATTTAAATCTAAATTATCTGTGCAAAAAGTAATTGTAACACTATTTGCAATTTTTATAATTTTTTTAATCGCTTGATACTCCTGCTCTGTAAAACCTGCAAATTCATCTATATATACATCTGCATTTTTAAGTAACTCAACTTTATCTATATTTTCAGATAAAATTGTTAATAAATCTGTTTCATCTATATAATTGTTTTCTATTTTGTTTTCAAATTTTTCATAAATTAAAATAATATCTTTTAATTTGTTTTTTAAATATTTATCCTCTATTTTTTCTTGCACTCTTTTTAGGTTATTAATAGTAATTCCATGTTTCTTAAGCTCTGAAATAATTCTCATACATATTTCTATATTCTCATCTGATTTATTTAAAAAAGTCAAATTGTTTTTTTCTGCTTGCAAAATAGAAAAAATAAGCATGGCTTTTCCACATTTGGTTAAATTTGTGCTCGCCACACCACCAATTTCATTCATAACTCTATATGCCAATCTATTAAATGTAACTACCTCAGCTCCAATTACTGCTTTTTTGCCTTCCATTAGCTTCTGCTCTGCAGTAAATGAGAATTGTTCTGGCGTTATTATCGTGCATTTGGGACCGGTTCTTTTTTGCCCGTGCATTTGGGACCGGTTCTTTTTTGTCCGGGCATTCGGGACCGGTTCTTTTTTGCTCGCTTTATTTTTTCATTTATTTCTTCATATATATATTGACTTTTTCCTGAGCCTGCTTTTCCATAGATTATTCTTAATGCCATATTTGCTATAATTCCTTCCTAAAAATCATTTTATAATAAAATTAGAGCCATATAAGTTCAAATAGCTTATTATGTTTTAAATATTTTTAGAACCAATATGGTTATTTGGCGGAGTGAGTGGGATTCGAACCCACGAACCCGCTTAAGGGTTAACTGTTTTCGAGACAGCCTCGTTAAACCTCTTCGATACCACTCCGTATATTTTTATTTTATCATTTTTTCTATTTTTCTTCAATATCTTTTTTTATAATTCTATTAATTATCTTAGTAATTTCAACACATAATATATATTTTTTAAATAAATTTGTATCTACCATTATTTTTGAAGATAAGCTGAGAATTCGTTACGTTACATTTTAAGCTTAATTAGAATTTAAAAATCCAACCAACTTGATAAAAACGCCTCATCTTGCATATATAAATGAAACAGAGTAATGATTTTAGTATGTTTCAGCCTCTTTGTTTGGTTTTTAAGATGAGTTACAAATTTTTCTTAAAAAAATATATTTTACTCATTGGAAATTATATTTAATTAGTATTATTTGTATATTTTTTTAATAATTTCTACAAAAAAAGCTTGATATTTAGCGTTTTTCGGCAAATATTCAAAAAACTTCAAAAAATTATAAAAAAGTATTGACAAATGAAAAAAAATGTTATAAAATAGTATTGTTCCGTTTACGAATGGACATAGATGGGCTATTAGCTCAGGTGGTAGAGCACTTGACTTTTAATCAAGTTGTCCCGCGTTCGAGTCGCGGATAGCTCACCAAATTTTGAATACCTTAAATGGTATTCCAATGGCCCCTTGGTCAAGCGGTTAAGACATCGCCCTTTCACGGCGGAGACATGGGTTCGATTCCCGTAGGGGTCACCAATTTAATACGCCACTTTAGCTCAGCTGGTAGAGCAACTGACTTGTAATCAGTAGGTCGTCCGTTCAAATCGGACAAGTGGCTCCATATTGTCAATAGTTTTGAGATATCTCTTAATTGTTGGCTTTTTTTATCGTATAAGGAGGAACTATAATGTCACAAAAAATAGCAATAGTTACAGGTGCGTCTCGTGGAATTGGACGAGCAATAGCAAAAAATCTTGCTAAAAAAGATTATATTGTAATTGCAAATTATAACAAATCTGAAAAAGAAGCACTAGAGCTAAAAGATGAATTTAATAATATTGATATATTTAAAGCAGATGTATCAAAAAGAGAAGAAGTTAAACAACTAGTTGAATATACTCTAAATAAGTATAAAACAATAGATGTATTAATAAACAATGCTGGAATAGATAGCCAAAAATTATTTCAAGATATAACTGATGAAAATTGGCAAAATGTTATCAACACAAATCTGTACTCTTCATTTTGTGTTACACAAGAAGTTCTTACAAATATGCTTCACAATAAAAACGGTTGTATTATAAATATTTCATCTATATGGGGCTTAGTTGGTGCTTCTTGTGAAAGTATTTACTCTATATCTAAAGCTGGAATAGATGCTATGACAAAATCACTAGCAAAAGAATTAGGTCCAAGCAATATAAGAGTTAATTCTATTGCACCTGGCTTTATAGATACAGATATGAATAAAAAATATTCTATAGATGATATAAACAATATCAAGCACGACATTCCATTACAAAAAATTGGCAAACCAGAAGACATTGCTAAATGTGTTAATTGGCTTATAGAAGATGAATTTACTACTGGACAAGTAATTGCAATTGACGGAGGTTGGCAAATACATTAGTATTTGCCAACCTTTTTTATCTAAACATCAAAAAACGCCATACCTATAGTATAGCGTTTTTCTGTAAAAATATAATAAGGAACTTATTGATTATCTTCTGTTTTAGATTTTCTTGTGTAATTTCCTGATATTATCTTTGGCAAATATGTAATTATTTTATAAACTGCAAGTTTTATTTTCTTGCTCCAAATATAAGATCTTCTTAATTTTCTTACAGCTCCAATAGTAGTAGGTTCATCTTCTAAAACCACTAATTCTGTTGAAGTCTTTTCTACAGGGAAAGTATAATTTTGCCCTTCATTATTATCCCATTCTCCATTTTCATTTCTGAAACACAAATTAAATGTTTCCCCCTCAGTTATTGTAATTTCAGTTTGGAAACCTAATTCTGTCTTTTTCATCTCTACTTCTGTAGTATTGTTCCATTCTGGACCAAATCCATAGTGAGCAAATACTGTCTCACATCCATTTTGAAAGAATGTTCCTGTATAAGAAATTCTAACACTACTATTTTCAATTAATTTGTCTGTATTAAAAAATATATTCTTTACTAATTCCATATCACTATCTCCTTGTTTGTCTTTTGCTTTTTACATTATAATATTTTTTTTTACATTTTTCAATACTTTTTGTCAAAAATAATTTTACATTTTTGTTACAGATTTATTACAAAATAATTACGTTGTTCTATACCTAAAAAATCTTTACTTTTAGCAAGTTTTATGATATTCTATATATATAATTTCACATTGAAAGGAATATCAAAAATGAAAAATAAAAGAATTATAATAATCATTTTAATAGTTATTATCTGTTTTATTTTATCTATTATTTTTTCTCTACTCAATTTTGGAAGTAACAAAATAATTTTAGGCATATCTATTGGTAATATCAATATATCTAACATGACAAAGGAAAATGCAAACAAGAAATTAACAGAAGTTATAGAAAAAAAAATCACTCCAGAATTGACTTTAGAATATACAGTTGAAGATAATAACTATGAAAAAAAACTGGATTTATCTATTTTAAGTATAAATTATAATTTAGATAATGTCTTAAACAAGGCCTATAATATAGGAAGAAACGGAAATATATTTAGAAGTAATCTTTCAATTGCTAGAACTATGTTATTTAAGAAGAATCTTGATATAGAACTTCAAGTAGATGAAAAAATGCTAAATACAATAATATCTGATATTTCTTCAAATTTACCTGGCAAACTAATACAGAGTGGATATTATATAGAAGATAAAAATTTGATTATCACAAAGGGCTCTGCTGGAATTATTGTAGATAAAGAAACTTTTAAACGAGAATTAGTTGATTATTTAAAAGATTTATCTTTAAAAAAATCTTCTCTGTCTATCCCTGTAATAACTGTCTCTCCAGATGAAATTGACATTGATAAAATTCATTCAGAAATATATAAAGAATCAAAAGATGCTTATTTTAAAAAAGACCCCTTTAAAGTTTTTCCAGAAGTTAAAGGTGTTGATTTTGATATAGATAAAGCAAAGAAATTTTTAAATGACAATGTAGATAACACTGAATTTTCCATCGAATTAAAATATACTAAACCAAAAACAACTCTTAAAAACTTAAAAATAAATCTTTTTCCAGATGAGTTATCCACTTTTTTTACACAATATGACGAAAAAAATAAAAATAGAAATACTAATTTAAAATTAGCTGCTTCAAAGATAGATGGAACAATAATTATGCCGGGCGAAGAATTTTCCTATAATAAAATAGTTGGTGCTCGTTCAATAGAAGCAGGATACAAAGAAGCAAAAATATATCAAAGTGGACAAGTTGTAGATGGTCTAGGAGGAGGTATTTGTCAAATTTCTTCAACTTTATATAATGCAGTTGTATGTGCAAACTTAGATGTAACAGAAAGATTTAATCATCAATTTATAACCTCTTATGTTAAACCTGGTCGTGATGCAACAGTCGCCTATGGTTCAAAAGATTTCAAATTCAAAAATAATAGAACATATCCTATTCGTATAGATGCGTATGTAAGTAATGGAATGGCTACAGTCAATATTTATGGTATTAGAGAAAAAGATGAAAAAGATGTTAGTATTGAGGTTGAAACTATATCCTCAATCCCTTATGAAACAAAATATATAAAAGATTATTCTTTATCTTCTGGTGAAGAGAAGTTGAAACAAAAAGGCGCTAACGGAGCTATAGTAAATAGCTACAAAATAACAAAAGAAAATGGCAATATCATTTCAAAAGAACTTTTGTCTAAAGATACCTATAAGCCATTGGAAGAAATTGTTGCAAAATCTACTCATTAATATAGTTAACATAACCTTGACTTTTTTGTTATAAATTGATATAATATGGTTTATTATAATAAGTATTACTAGTTTGAAGAATCTTTTTTGAAAATTCATTTTTATGATATATCTTTACAAAATAGCGTAAAATGTAGTATAATATTATAAAAAATTAAGAGGAGGTATTTTAAGATGGCAAAATTTTTAACAGAACCATCAAGAACATTTAATGAATATTTATTAATTCCAAGATTAACAACAAGAGAATGTACACCAGATAAAATTTCATTAAAAACACCTTTAGTAAAACATAAATTAGGAGAAGAACCATCAATGTACTTAAATGTGCCTTTTGTTTCTGCTATCATGCAATCTGTTTCTGGTGAAGAAATGGGAATTGCATTAGCTAGAGAGGGTGGATTAGCTTTTATTTTTATGTCACAATCAATTGAAGATCAAGCTCAGATGGTTAGAAATGTAAAAGAAGCAAAATCAGGTTTCGTAAAAAGTAAATGGAACTTAAAACCAGGAAACACTTTAGCAGATATTTTAATATTAAAAGAAGAAAGTGACCATTCAACAATTCCTGTAACAGAAGATGGAACCGCTACAGGGAAACTACTAGGAATAATCACTAGTAAAGATTATAGACTTTCTAGAGATGACCTAACTAAAAAGGTCGAAGAAATAATGACCCCAATAGAAAAAATGGTTTATGCAGAAGTTGGCTTAAGTCTTACTGAAGCAAATGATATGATTTGGGAGCACAAAATAAATTGTTTACCTATTGTTGAAAAAAATGGAAATCTTAATTCTTTAGTTTTTAGAAAAGATTATGAACAACATAAAGAAAATCCTCTTACTCTTCAAGATGATGAACAACGCTATATGGTTGGAGCAGGAGTTAACACAAGAGATTATGAAGAAAGAATTCCAGCTTTAGTAGAGGCAGGAGCAGATATTCTATGTTTAGACTCTTCTGATGGATTCTCAGTTTGGCAAAAAGAAGTTATAGAATGGGTTCATAAAAAATATAATAATAAAGTTAAAATTGGCGCTGGAAATGTAGTAAATAAAGAGGCTTTTGACTATTTAGCAGATGCTGGTGCTGATTTTATTAAAATAGGAATTGGTGGAGGCTCAATTTGTATCACTCGTGAGACAAAAGGAATTGGACGCGGTCAAGCTTCTGCTGTAATTGATGTTGCAAATGCACGTGATGAATATGCAAAAAAAACTGGAATATATATTCCAATATGTTCAGATGGTGGAATTGTACATGATCATCATATAACTTTAGCATTAGCTATGGGTTGTGACTTTGTAATGATGGGAAGATATTTTGCACGTTTTGATGAAAGTCCTACAGCTAAGGTTAAAATTAATAACGAATTTTTTAAAGAATATTGGGGTGAAGGTTCAAAAAGAGCTAGAAGCTGGCAAAGATATGATTTAGGTTCTAAGGCTGAAAAAATGTCTTTTGTAGAAGGAGTTGACTCATATATTCCTTATGCAGGTTCTTTAAAAGAAAATATGAATGTTACCATCAAAAAAATAAAATCTACAATGTCAAATTGTGGGTCAAAAGATTTAGCTGAATTTCATGAGAAGGCTATTTTAACACCTGTTTCAAATTTGAGTATTCAAGAAGGTTCTGCACATGATTTAACTGTAAGAGATGTTTAATAAAAATACAAGGAGAAGTTTATGGAAAAAGTTGCTTTAATTGCTGATATACATGGAAATTTGACTGCTTTGCAAACAGTCTTAAAAGATATAAAAAATAGAGGAATCAAACACATATATTGTTTAGGAGACATTGCTATAAAAGGCACAAATCCTAATGAAGTAACTGATTTAATTAGAGAGAATTGTGAAGTTTCTGTTAGAGGAAATTGTGACCATCTATTAATACATCCTGGATATTGTATTGTTCCTCTACAAAAATGGACCACAGATCGTTTGTCAGACCAAAATAAAGATTTTCTAGGAAATCTTCCATTTTCGTATGACTTTTATTTGAGTGGTCATTTAATTAGGATTTTTCATGCTTCTCCATATAGTCTTAAACATATATTTAATCCTTTACACTCAAATGCAGAGAATGATTATAAAAATTTTGAGATTGATAAGCCAGAGAAAATGTTTGAAAACACTAAATTTCTTGGAAAAACTGAGCAAGACCCATCTCCAGATATAGTTGGATATGCACACATTCATTCACCAAACTTATTTAGATATAAAAATAAATTACTATTTAATACCGGAAGCGTCGGTCTACCTATAGAAATAGATAATTCAGATTTAGATAGAGATTTATCACATTTCTCTACTATGTCTTCATATGTTATATTAGAAGGAAATCTTAACTCTAAAGAACTTGCACCATATTCTATTCAACAAGTAAGACTTCCTTATGACATAAATAAAGAAGTAGAAAAAATAAAAAACTCAGACATTCCTGATAAAGAAATACTTTTACGAAATTACTTATATGCGCAAACTTAATAATATTGCAACACATTTTCAAAATGCTACGAAAAGTCTTGCGATTTATTTTCGCAATAAAAAAGGATATTGATATGGAAATTGATTTTGATAATATTCAAAAAAAATTAAATAGCTGTAATCAAGGACATTTGCTTGATTTTTATGATGAACTAAATACTCTTCAAAAAGAACTATTATTGCAACAATTAACTTATATTGATTTTGAAAAAATAAATAGTTTATATACCAATTTAAAAGGATTTTCTATTCCTACAGATGAGGTTATAAGTCCATTAGATTATTATATTAAAGATGATTTCTCAGATGAAGAAAAATCAGAGTTAATTAATATAGGTGAAAACATCTTAAATCAAAATTCTTATGCAATTGTTACTATGGCTGGAGGACAAGGAACTAGATTAGGCCATAAGGGACCTAAAGGAACTTTTGAACTTAATTTATATCCAGAAAAAAAATCATTATTTGAGATTTTAGCAATAAAAATTACTGAAGCAAATGAAAAATATCACATAAGTATTCCTTGGTTTATAATGACTAGTGATGAAAATAATGCTGATACTATATCATTTTTTAAAGAAAAAAATTTTTTTGGGTTAAATAAAGACAATATTTTCTTTTTCACTCAAAACCATTTGCCTCTTATTTCTTTTGATGGCAAAGTATTAATGTCAGAACCATATAGAGTACAAGAGGTTTCAAATGGAAATGGAGATATATTTGAGTCTTTATATAACAATAACTTGATTGAAATAATGAAACAGAAAAATATTAAATGGATTTTTATAAGTGGCATAGATAATATTTTAGCAGACATTTCAGATTCATTATTCTTAGGATTAACAGTTAGTAATAATACAAAAATTGGTTCAAAAACCATCTTTAAAACAGATGCTTATTCAAAAGATTGGGTTTTTTGTAGAAAAAATGGAAAACCATCTATGCTAGGATATGAAAGAATTACAGAAGAATTAACAAACGCAAAAATAAATGATAAATATCTATATAGAGAAATAAATATTCTTTGCCATATATTTTCAATAAATGCTTTAGAGAAATGTTCAAAAATAGATTTACCTTATCATATGGCATCTAAGAAAAATATTTATATAAATGATGAAGGAATGAAAATTTTCCCAAATAAACCAAATTCATATAAATTTGAGAAATTTATTTTTGATTCTTTCAAATTCTTTGACAACATAACTTTACTTCGTGTAAACCCTGAAGAAGAATTTGCACCAATAAAAAATCCTGAAGGAGTATATAGCCCTATGTCAGCGACAAAGCTATATATTAAACAGCAAAAAAATGAGAATGAATAAACTAAAAAGACACTGTAATGAATTTTACAATGTCTTTATTTTTTGGTGCGCCATAGAGGAGTCGAACCTCCGACCATTTGATTAAGAGTCAACTGCTCTACCAACTGAGCTAATGGCGCATATATGACGTATTATAATCACAATAACTATTATAATACGTCAATGCAAATTTGTCAATACCTAATTTTGGGCTTTTTCATTGTTTTATTACTTTTTTGACCATAAGCCCTTTCATGTAGTTATCTTCTATGTCTCATTTTCTATATTCTCTGGTTCAAGTATTTCAATACTTACAACCTTTCCTCCATCAGAAGTTCTCATTAAAGTTACACCTTGTGTAGATCTTCCAAGAACACTTATTTCTTCAACCTTCATTCTAATAATTGTACCTTTATCTGTAATAAGCATTACATCTTCATCGCCATTTACTATCTTAACTCCTACAAGTTTTCCAGTTTTTGGTGTAATTTTATATGTAATAACACCTTTTCCTCCTCTTGTTTGAACTCTATATTCATCAGTCTCTGTTCTCTTACCAAATCCATTTTCTGTAATAGCAAGTAATGTAGCTTTTCCTCCTCTTATTATTGATTCCATTCCAATTACTTCGTCATCTTCATCTATTCTAATTCCAATAACTCCTTGAGATACTCTACCAATTGGTCTTACATCTTTTTCATCAAATGTTATACAAATACCATTTCTTGTAACTAAAACAACATTATCTTCTCCATCTGTTAATTTAACAGAAATTAATTCGTCATTTTCTTTTAAAGTAATTCCTTGAAGTCCATTTTTCCTTGAAGTATCATATTCTTTTAATGCAGTTTTCTTAATCAATCCGTTCTTTGTAGCCATAAGTAGATATTTACCATCAGCAAAGTTTTGAATTGGTATAACTGCAGAAATCTTTTCTCCAGCATCTAAGCTTAATAAGTTTACAATTGCAGTACCTTTAGCTGTTCTTCCTGCTTCTGGAATTTCATAACCTTTAAGTTTATATAATTTACCTTTATTGCTAAAGAATAATATTGTGTCATGAGTAGAAGCTGTAAATATTTGTTTAACAAAATCTTCTTCTCTTGTAGAAAGTCCTGTAATTCCTTTTCCTCCTCTTCTTTGGCTCTTATATGTGTCTATTGGCATTCTTTTGATGTAACCAAAGTGAGTTAAAGTAACTACTGTTTGCTCCTCTTTTATTAAATCTTCAACTTCTATTTCTCCTTCAGCAGCTTTTATTTGAGTTTTTCTTTCATCTCCAAATTTTTCTTTTATATTTAGAAGCTCTTCTTTAATTACTTGGAACACTAATGTTTCACTATTTAAAATTTCTCTTAAATGTTCGATTAATGCCATTAACTCTTTATATTCTTCTTCAATCTTTTCACGTTGCAAACCTTGAAGAGTTCTAAGCCTCATATCTAAGATAGATTGTGCTTGAATCTCTGATAGCTTAAATCTTTCCATTAATTTTTCTTTAGCGTCATCATAAGATTCACGAATAATTTTTATAACCTCATCGATATTGTCTATAGCTATTCTTAAACCTTCTAAAATATGAGCTCTTGCTAATGCTTTGTCAAGTTCAAATTGAGTTCTACGAAGAACAACTTCTTTTCTGTGTTCTATATAAACATCTAAACATTGTCTTAAATTCAATATTTTTGGCTCTCCACCAACAAGTGCTAGCATTATAATACCAAAGCTTATTTGCATTTGTGTGTGTTTTAATAGTTGATTTAGAACAACTTGTGCATTTGCATCTCTTTTAAGTTCAATTACAACTCTAACCTTATGCTCTCTATCTGATTCATCTCTTATTTCTGAAATTCCTTCAAGTCTTTTTTCTTTTGCTAAATTAGCCATATTTTCTATTAATTTAGCTTTATTAACTTGATATGGTAAAGAATTAACAACAATTCTTTGTCTATTTCCTGACATTTCTTCTATTTCTGTTTCTGCTCTTAAAATAATTTTTCCACGACCTGTTTTATATGCTTGTCTAATTCCTTCTCTTCCAACAATTATACCCTCTGTTGGGAAATCTGGTCCTTTTACAACCTCCATTAAGTCTTCGTCTGTAACTTCATCTTCATCAATTATTTTGATAATTCCATCTATAATTTCGTTTAAATTGTGTGGTGGAATATTTGTTGCCATACCTACGGCAATTCCTGATGAACCATTAACTAAAAGTGCTGGTATTTGTGCAGGAAGTACAGTTGGTTCTTGAAGTCTATCATCATAGTTTGGCATAAAATCTATTGTATTTTTTTCTATATCTGTCATCATATATGCAGAAAGTTTAGACATTCTCGCTTCTGTGTACCTCATAGCAGCTGGTGGATCTCCATCTACAGATCCAAAATTACCATGTCCATCAATTAATTTGTATCTCATAGAGAAGTCTTGTGCAAGTCTTACCATTGCATCATAAACTGATGCATCTCCATGTGGATGGTATCTACCTAAAACATCTCCAACTGTTGCTGCAGATTTTCTGTATGGCTTGTCCGCAGTTAACCCATCTTCATGCATTGTATACAAAATTCTTCTATGAACAGGTTTTAAACCATCTCTTGCATCTGGTAATGCACGCGCAACTATAACACTCATTGCATAGTCTATGTATGCTGTTTTCATTTCTTCATTTATATCTCTTTCGATAATCTTTCCATCATGTCTTTCGTCCATTGTTTCTACCTCTTTTCATTTATTTGCGGTTTTATATATACTTTTATTTAGGCAAAATATTTGCCTACCTTCCGCTTTTCTCTTTTTGTATTATACTAAATATCTTAAATTTTTGCAAGAAAAAATCCGCAAAAAATTACGGAAATTTATATTTACTCTCAATTACTAAATTCATCCCATCTTTTAACCCTTTTATATACAACTCCTTACAAACTGCACCTAACTTAATATTATAATTTTCTTCTATTTTTTCTATTAATTTTTTATTATTTTCATAATCTATATTTTCTAATTTTTCTTGAACACTTTTTAAAGCTTGTTTTATAACCAAATCTATTTCTTCTCTTTTTATATTGTATATTTCTTCTAACATTTTTATCACCTTTCTTTATGAGGCTACTAAATAAATCAAAACATTTTTTAATTCTATTCTAGTGTAGCCTCTTCTTTAGTTTATATTTTTATCTTTTTTTATATTTTTTATTCTTTTATACTGCAAAACTTCGCATTACTAAAAATCCCCTCCTAACATAAACTAAATATGAATTTTAAATGTTTTGGAAATAAATTTATTTTGATGTTCTAATATTTAAATGGTTTATTGCTGATAAGTAATCGCATATTAAAATCTAACTTTTGGTATAACTATGTTTTATCATAATTTTTGGCAAAAGTCAATCTCTATTTCAATTAAATCATTAATTTTTCCATAAACACTTATAAAATCGCCTCTATTAAAATTTTTGTAGCAATAGTCTGCAAGCTCATCATAAGCTTTTACTAAAACTTTTGTATTTTCATCTATTTTTAAATAAAATTTTGATATGCTTATATGCAAACTATCTTTAAAATTTAATTTTTTACTTATTATAAATTTAAAATCTGGTTCACTTTCGATTATTCCACTAAAAAAACATAAATTCATTTTTAAAAACTCCCTATTTTTCTGTATAAAAATATTATTATATATTAAAAATTTGCTGTTTTTGATTCTCGTATTATTATTTTATTAATACAAAGAGCAATAATTAAATTATAATTATCACTCTTTGCTTGCAAAATACATATATTCGAAATTTCTACTAATACATATTTTGCTGATGCATTTTTACCTATATTAGGAAGGAATAAATCTCTTTAATACTAATACTTTTGCTGTATATATTCCGTAAAATATATAATCTGAAAACTGTATTAGAGTGAGAGGCGAGAACCATTGTTGTCGTTGGTATTGTTCGGATTGTTGTTATTGCGGTTAGAAGGTGAATTACTGTTGTTGTAATTGCCACCCCTGTTAACACGATTGTTCGTGTTGTTGGCCTTTCGATTTATCCCTAATTAATTATTTTTTATGTGTTTAATATATATTTATAAATTCCATCTTTACTTGTAAAAGTATCATTTTCTAGTTATAATTATTCTATGTAAAACAATTTATCTATTAAATTCTTTACATTAGCATATTTTATATACCCCATATGTCCTGCAAGATAAATTCTTGCATCTTTGCTAGAAATTTCCCCTGTATAAATTTTATTTGTAAGTTTCTTCACTTTTTTCTTTAATTTTCTTTTTCCTTTGTCTCGAAGCTTCATTCTATATTCATTTATTTTATATCCACAAAAATTCACTCCTTGCTTGCCTTTAAAAATTTGTGTTTTTTTGTTTAATTTTAAATGCAAATTTTCTTCTAAAAATTTTGTTATTTCTTTAAGTGCATTTTTGGCTTCTTGTTTTGTTTTTACAATTACTACACTATCGTCAAAGATACCTCGCATAATATTTAATATGTAATTTATGTTTTATAAAACTATCGGCTTCATGAAGGTAAATATTTCCGAAACATCTGTGATGTGTAGTTTCCGAATCTCTATGCCTCGTTCTCTTTTTTGAGAAAATAATATTTCTTTTATTAGCCACATAATTTTTTCATCTTTTATTTTTCTCTGCAAAATTTCTAATAAAATGTTTTTATCTATACTGTCAAAATATTTTGCTACATCCATTTTTAAAATGTAATATTCTCCCCATTTTGCTAATGCACTTTTCATACATTTTTGAACATATAGTGCTGCTCTATGCATTCCTCTATTTTTCAAACAAGCAAAAGATTTATTTATAAATGTTGGAACAAAATATGGTTCTAAAAAGTTGTCTACTATCCAACGATGTACAATTCTATCTATATATCTTGATTTTTCTATTTTTCTTAGTTTAGGTTCTGTAACATAAAAAACTTGATAGCCTCCGTGTTTATATTTCATATTTTTTAGTTCATTATATAGCCACATAATATATTCTTCTTGTTTTAAATTAAAATTTATAATTTCGTTTCTATAGCCTTTTCCTTTTCTAGATTTTTTGTGTGCTTCCATTAAACTTTCATAACTTAAAACTTTATCAAATCTATTTCGTATCGTTTTTGGCATAATATTTAACTAATCCTCCAATTATTTTTCCTATTTCATAAATTAAACTCATTGCTACATTAAATTTTTTTGTGTCTATCCATTGCTCTTTTTGCATTATTCTTAAAAATATTCTTTGGGTATTTAGTTCTGCATCAATTTTGTTTATTATTTCTAAACACTCTTTTTTGTTATTTATTTTACTTATATACATTGTGTTTTCAAGCATTTTGTACATACTTAGTTTATATTCTGTTCCTATGCTAAATTTCTCTGTTCTTGGCAGTTTTATTATTACATTTAGCATATATTCTATATATCTTTCTATTTTGGGAATTAGTTGTAATTTATTTTCTGTTTCTTTTATCATACAAAATCTTCTCCAAATTCTAATTTTAAAAATTCTTCTAAAGCATTTTCATACTCGGTTTTTACAAAATATCTTCTTCTTTGGCAAGTATTGCATTCTATATTACAGTCATCTTCATATTTTCTTTCTTTTGTTCCCTGTACTTCACATATTTTTATAATTTGATTTTTATCTTTATCATAATCTAGTACAATATATGAATATCCTAATTCATCTAGCTTTTGCTTGTATTTCTCAAGTGAACCTTTGGGAATTCCTACTTTGCACATTCCTCTTTTTGCACAGTTTAGTTTTAGTCCTAATTCTTTATTTAATACTACCGCGTCTTCTCCTATAGCAATGTAGAAGCTTCCACAAGAAATTAATATAATCTTCATTCCATATATTAATTGTAGTTTTTGTACCATATCAAAAAAATCCATTTTTTACCACTTCCTTAAAATTAAATTTATAATTTAGTGGCGTCTTTTCTTAAGAAATTTTCAAATCTCGAAAATATGTATGATTTCAAAAAAATTTCAAAAACCTGCAAACACTGAAAAGGCGCCTCCGCTGGGAGGCGCCTCCGCTGGGAGAATTTTTACAATATTCGGTTCTCCCGAAAACTTCGTTTTCATCAAACATCTATTGTAAAAATTCTCTCCTTAGCGTGTCGCTAAGGGTTTTGTTTACAAGACATAAACAAAAACCAATTTTTAATTATTCTATTTCGTAAGTTTATCGCTTTTAGCGCTCAGGCCTACTTTATGTAAAGTGAGAGGCGAGAACCATAGCTGTCGCCGGTAAAGGACGGACTGAAGTTACCGCGGCTAGAAGGCGAACTACTGCCGCCGTAATAGCCACCCCTGCCAACACGACAGTAAGTGTTGTCGGCCTCTTGTGTCCATTCAAATGAATTTCCTGTTAAATCATACACATTTTTTAATTTATCATTTATTGTATTTGAACCATTTTTTGTTGCACCTGTTACTCTTGATGTATTATATGTTACATCTGATTTTGGTGGATATGCTGTAACATCAATTGTAGAATCTCCAGCCATCCAATTCATCATAGCATCATATTGGCTTCCCCATATCATTTGAGAAGCTACAGAACCAGTTATACTATTATTTGATGCAAAATTTTTCTGTTTTGTATATAGTCCATACCACATTTTTGAAGTATCTTGACTTGCATTCATTGATGTTTGTCCTGCAAGTTGTCTAGTTTTATTACTTACAAAACTACTTTCATATCTTCCTACCCAAAATCCTCCATATTTTGCTACACTCGTTGCCATCTTTAAAAATTCAGATTTTATTCCATTTTCTCCATCTAAAGATATTACACCATTATTATAACGTGAATTATTATCATAATCTGTTACAAAATCAGGCTCTCTATTAGATGTTGTATCCCACTTTTGTGTTGACAAAGTCTTATCAAATGTTGTGAAAGAATAATTATTTGAATCATATACTGAATACAACTTTCCGCATAATTCTTTTTCATGCTTTTTACATACTAATTCTGTTCCTTCATTATTTAATTCTATTACACACTTATTAGTTTCTGTGTCATCTATATGATCCTTACACATTACCATTTTATCTATTTGTGGTACTGGCACCCATACAAATTGATCATATTTTGTTTGAATATCATAAATTGTATTTTCTGCAAAATTATCTCCTGTAGCTTTTTTAGTCCAATCAGGAGTTTCTCCTTCAGGAATTAAATATATTACAAGTCCATCATCAACATTTTTTTCTCCATCAATATTAGATACTGTAAATCCTGCAGGTATTGTTGCTTTCTTTTTGCTTTCTGATGTATCTGTGTAATTATCTTTTGCTGTAGTAGTTGCTTTTTTACCTGGTGCTAAAGCATCATCATCGTCATCACCATCTTGATTTCCCCCATCAGATGTTTTTCCATTTATTGAATATTGTTTTCCATCAATTTTAACTTTAGACAAGTCATCTGCTAAATCTGTAACTTTTCCTGCACCAAATTCTTTTTCTAGTGCTGTTTGCAATTTGCTTTTTTCTACATTCCCATTATTTTCTGTCATTACTCCTAAATATGCAATTTGTATTCTTTCTTCTATGTCTCTTTGTCCTGTTATATCTCTTGCTTGTCCTGCTTTGTTAAGAATCGAATTATCTCCACTAAGCATGCTTATACTAATTCCAGCAAGGATTAAGAGTACTATCACTGTAATAACTAAAGCAATTAAAGTTATACCTTTTTCTTGTCCTTTTGTGTTTTTAAACATTTTTTCTTCCTCCTTTAAAATTTTACATAACAGAAAAGTTAATATAAATTTTCTGTTATATGGATAATTATCTTTCGATATCTCCATTTTCTTTTTTAAATTTTTCTTTGCATAAAATATAAATAGTCCATTACTATTTAATTTAAAAGAAAATACAGAATTACATATTTAATTTTCAATGTACTATTTTTATTTTATGCGAATTAAATTTTTTGTGATTAAATTATAGCATATCAATTTTTATACTTCAAGTGCTTTTCAAATTTTTCATTTTATTTTATAATTAATTAGTTTTTACTTATTTTTTCGTACTTTCGACATCTTTTTCTTGTTATTTTTTGTAAGATTAAATATGTTTTTATCATATTTTGGTTTTATACTTTTATAATATTAGCTATTAAAATTTTTTATTATATAATTTTAATTTATAAGGTGATTATTTTTTTATTACTTATATTCGCCTTATTCAGAAAGGAATTAATTGTGTTATGGATAATAAAATTAACAAAATAGAAATAGGAGAAAGAATTCGCTCATTCAGAGAAGCTATGTTTCTTAGCAGAGAAAAATTTTCCGAAATGATAGACATCTCTGAGGTTTTCTTAGGTCAAATTGAAAGAGGTGAATCTTCTTTAAGTATAAATACATTATCTAGCATTGTCTCTTTTACTGGTTCTTCAAGTGATTTTATTCTTTTTGGTGATGATACAAAAAATTCCTATGAGAAAAAAATAAATCGTATTTTAAAACATTCATCAGATGAAACTATAGAGTTTATCTATACTCTAATAAATGATGTGTATAGATATAATAAAAAAATATATAAAGAAAATTAAACACCGATTAATTAGTTTGAATAATTTCGGTGTTTATTTTTTTGTTCTCTTTCTAATTTTCTTTATAGCATATTTGCAATTTTTTCTTTATATTCTTTTACTTTTTGTTCAATTATTTTAGCAGTAGAATCATCATAAAATTTTTCTCCACATTTTTTGCAAACTCTTGCAGGTACATCTTTTATTACAATAATTGTATTATCTGAATCTTCCATATAGTCAACTCTTTTTTCTTCTAATTCACCTTTACACATAAAACATTCCATCTACTTCATCCTCCTTTTTATCGATTAATTTTATCTTATTCTTCTGATAATGGAACAACTTTTAATCTGTATCCTAGTTGGAATAATAAATGATTTAGTGTATCTACAGATGGAGATACTTTCATTTTTTCTATTCTAGCAATTGCGGATTGTTTCATTCCAGATTTTTCTGCTAATTCCCTTTGTGTCATATTAGCAGATTCTCTTGCACGGATTGTTGCTTCTATTAATTCTTTCTCTAATTGTATTGCTGATTCCTGCTCAGGAGTAATATTAAGTTCTTTTTCAAAATCTTCCCATTCTTGAAATTCTCTATTCACTTTTAATCACCTCTTTTTACACTTTTTAATAATTTTTTTGCTTTTATTATTTCTCTTATTGGCGTCCTTTTTGTTTTTTTTATAAAATAGTTAAGTAAAATAAATTTATCATCTCCTAAATATGATAAAAATATTCTAACTTTTTTAGGTCTTAATTCCCATATATCATCTGTAATATACTTTAAATATGGTTCACCCAATGATAATCCGTTTTTCCTTTAAATATCTTATATACAATATTATTTTATTTGCTAAAACTTTTTCATCTTTAGAATTTGAATTTTGCAATTTTTTAATAAATTTTTTTATTTCACTTTCTCCATTTTTGTCTTCATACATATATGTCTTATATTTATACATCTCTTCTCCTTTCTATGATAACATATTTGTTATCAAAAGTCAATACACTTTTTCATTTTTTCACAAACTTAATTTATTTACCAATTCTATTTCTTCTTTTTTTTAATTAAAGTCTTGTCCATTATTTTTAATTAAATTATGAAGCAATTCTATATTTCTCGCGTTATTTATTGTGTTTTCAATTGGAACTAATTCTTTAAGTTCTGTTTTTATTTTTATATATTCTTTTTCCATTCCAGAAAAATCTTTATTTTTAAAATAATCTTTCCAATTATTTATATAATTTTCCATTCTTTGAGAAGAGGTAATTTGACTTGTTAATGTAGATTCAATATTTCTTTCTACATTATTCAAAATTGAATTTTTTCCACTTCTAATTACATTAAAAGTTGTATTATTTATTTTTCCTGAAGAATACATTTTATTTAAAACTGAATCAAAAATTTCAGAAACCGAATCAATTATTCCACCATTTTTTACAGCTTCATTTATTTGATTTACATTTTCAAAATTTCCTGTAACTATTCCTACAGCACTTTTTCCTGTATCTATTACAGATTGAATTGTTTTTGAAATACCTGTCTTTAATCCATAATTTAATAAATTATCTTTTAATTCTATGACTTTATCTTCTGCCCAATTTGGAAGTACATATCTAAGTCCAATATTTACTCCATTATTAATTGCTTGTCCA
>Ga0247611_10002961_pt1 | contig 26123 bp, 18 predicted proteins | sample 177DNAGHGhighgp2_FD_192422 | JGI IMG/M metagenome (GOLD analysis project Ga0247611, IMG submission 192422) | Sheep rumen microbial communities from Palmerston North, Manawatu-Wanganui, New Zealand - 1770 DNA GHGhigh gp2 | ecosystem: Host-associated > Mammals > Digestive system > Stomach > Rumen... | reverse complement strand
ACTGTCGAGCGCGCCCGGATGTTTGCCGAGGCCGGCTGTTCCAGGCTTATTCTGGAGCGGGAACTGCCGCTTTCGGTTATCCGGGAGATTGCTTCGGCTGTCCCTTGCGAAATCGAGTGCTTTGTCCACGGCGCCCTTTGCGTCTGTTACAGCGGACAGTGTACTATGTCGGAGGTCCTGACTGATGGGGCCAGAAGCGGCGACCGTGGCGAGTGTATCCAGGCCTGCAGGAACCTTTACGACCTGGTAGATTCAGAAGGAAAGGTACTGGTTCGCGACAAAGCGCTTCTGTCTTTGAAAGATTTCAATCTCAGCGCAAGGCTTTCGGATCTTGTAGCCGCCGGCGCCACATCCTTCAAGATTGAAGGCCGCCTGAAAAACGCCTCATACGTTCGAAACACGGTCAGACATTACTCCCTTTTGCTCGATAAACTGGTAGCGGCCTCGGGAGGTGCTTTGAGGCGCGCTTCGTTTGGCCGGATGGAAGGCGGTTTTACGCCCGATCTTTCGAAGACCTTCAACCGTGGGTTTACCGAACTGTTCCTCGACGGCAAGCGCGGGAAATGGGCTTCGCTCGATACTCCGAAGTCGATGGGCGAAGAAATAGGCGCCGTCTCGTCCGTCCGCCCGGTGGCGCAGGGGATGGAGATTACCGTGGGCCCGAAGGCGCTGGATCTTCATAATGGGGACGGTTTCGCGTTCGTATCGGACGGGGAAATCATCGGCTTCAGGGGCGATGTGTGCCAGGGGAATAAGATTGTTTGCAAACCGGTAGCAGGTTTAAAGCCCGGAGTTACTCTCTGGCGCAACATCTCCACCGCCTTTGAAAAGAGCTTGGACGCGAATCCCTGCAGGAGGTTCGTAGGGGTGGAACTGGACGTTGCGGCTAGCGGGTCATCGCTCTCGGTGGCGGCGACTTCCGAGGATGGCCGCCAGGCTTCCGTCTCGGTCTCGGATTGCGAAACGGCCCGCGATTCCGAGCGCGCAGCCTCACTTATTTCGGGTCAGCTCTCGAAGCGCGTAGACCATTACTCCTTCGCACTCGCCTCTATCGATTCCGACGGCGGATTCCCCCATCTCAGCGCCGCTGCCCTCAACGGCCTTCGCCGCGAGCTTGCTGCTGGGCTCGATTCCCAGCCAGTCCGCGCGATTCCGCTGACTACTGGCAGCGCCCCCGTCATTGCCCCGGAAACCCTTCAGACCGGCCGCCTCCCCGGCGAACTTATGCGCTCCAAGTACTGTATCAAGTATGAACTCGGTCTTTGCCCCGTCCACCAGGGCGCAAAACAGACCGGCAGCCTCTTCCTCGTCAACAACTCCCGTCGCTTCCCCCTCCTCTTCGACTGCAAAGCCTGCGAGATGGCGGTGCTCTTGTATTAATTCTCTTATATCCCGTTATTAAAAGATTGGAGTGAATAAGTCATTCAGTGTCATCTCACTATTGTTCCTCTGTGGGTTTATCGCCTTTGCACAAAAAACCGCAGAGGGGGATTCGCTTGCCACGGTCAGCGGAAGGACCATCTGGTATTGGAATAATTTGCACGCCAACAGGAAGCCTTCTGCCGCGCCTTTTGTTTTCGTAAGGCTTATTTCAAATAAAGACACACTCTCTGTGATATCTAAAGAGGACGGCTCTTTTGAATTCAAGAATATTATCCCGGGCAAAAAACGGATGCTCGCGTCTGCCCTGAATTTCAAAACAACCATGATGGACCTGGACATTCTACCCGGAGACAATGCCTTTATGGTAGAGGTGGTGCCAGACTATAAGGATCTTGCAGCCGCATACGTATCTGCCGAGGTGTCGCCGATTGAGATCCGCGGAGATACCCTCGTCTACCAGCCGGCTGCGGTAAACACTATGGCGGGAGAAAGTGCGCTGGAAATTCTCAGACAGATGCCGGGCGTTGAAATAAAGGACAATGCAATTTACATAAACGGCCAGCGTGTCAAGCGGGCATACGTCAACGGCACTATGCTCTTCGGTGATAATCCTATGGCTCCGCTCAATACTTTGATGGCAGACGAAGTCACTCAAATCAAGTCTTTTGAGGAAGCATCAGTGGAGACCAGGCTGAAAGGAGACACACACGGCGAAAAAGACAGGGTAATCGACATACGCACCAAAGAAGAATTCATAAGCGCGTACGACGCTTATGTACAGGGCGCGGGAGGAGTAGACAGCGCTCCGCGCGAGGACAGCAAACCCCAGTTGAGATATTTCGCTGGCGCAAACGCAAATTTCTTTTCGGAAAGATTCCTTTTTTTCCTGAGTACCTATTCGAATAACCTCGGCTTAAATTCCAATCGCTTTCGAGTTGCCGAAATGCCCAAAGGAAGCCTGAGTGATTACCACATTCAGAGTGATGTCTCTACGGGAATCCAGAAGTACTGGGGAGACCGACTGCTGGGAAGCAATATCCGGTTTGACTACTCTTACAAGGACGACCGGAGAAACAGTTTCTCAAGATCACTGAAAACATATCTGGCATCAGTAGACAGCCCTGAGAGGGAGGTGTCTGATACTCTGTTTAACCGGAGTTCCTCAGGAACACACAATCTCACGTCCCTACTGATAATCAACAATAGCAAAATTAAGAACCTGGTCGTTTCAACCAATCTGTCAGTCAGCGAGGCAGACAACGAACGGGAGCGGATGGAATGGAACAGAATAAAGAACGGAAACACCTACAAGATAGCTGAAGAAAGGACGGGAAATACACGTTCGTGGTCCGGTTCCGGTATGGTCAGTTGGAGGAATTATTCCGCAGAGAAAGTCTTGCCGTCGATAATGGTCAAGATTGACAAATCACCTTCTCAGGGAGAAGAATGGACCATTGATACCCTGGCTTCATCCATCAACAGAAGGTATCTTAACGTTTCCTCGGGAAACGATAATTTTTCCGTATCGGCCAGTTCCTCGGCATCCATACGGCTTCGAAACACAGAAAAGGAATCTTCTTCCTTATCCGTCAGCTATGGAGTCGAGTACTCCAATCAACACCACACCCAACTTGGTCTGGATTACTATGATGCCACAGGAAAGCTCCCCTCTCCTATGACCAACACGGTCAATACGTTTGATTTTTCCCGGCAGTATGTCTCACACGGACCGGTGTTGCAATATTCAACTAGGACTAAACAATGGGGCTATATGGCTTCTTTGGGTGTAGGCTTCGCTTCCCATATCGACACAGAAAGGATCCCCACCTTGGATGCCGCACCTCATCAATTCGTATTGCCGGACGTTGGGGTATTGTTCAAATGGGATGAGTTCATGTTGCAATATCACATGGACTCCAGTATCCCAAGCATAGAACAACTCCGTGACAGGCTGAGTGACAATGATCCCCTCTATCTCGTCGCTGGAAATCCGGATCTTCGGCCCTCTCATACTCATAGTTTAACAGCGCATTATGCCCACACATTTCCAAAGACTTCGTCAAGCATTGACGTTAGTGCAAATATTTCAACAAGACAGAATGCGATCGTATCAAAGATAAGTTATTTTACCGCGCCAACCCTTCTAGACCAATACGGCTACACCGCTTTGCCTGGGGCAAGTCTTACTACTTTTGAGAATTGCGAGGGAAATTGGCGGGCAAGCGGAGCAGTCACTTTCACCCAGAGCATTAAAGCCTGGAAAGCCAGATTATTTCTATCGCCGCAAGTCTCTTATCAGCAAACACCTGTCTACAAGGGGAATAATCTTATTTTAATGCGAGACTTTTCGCCAAGTTTTCCCTCATATATCTCCGCCAGGTTACACAAAAGTCTGAATATCCGCCTTGATGCCAATCTTAGATATCAGGAATCTTCGACAGATGGCGCTCAATTGCTTTCCCGCGTGATCAGTCCTTCCGGCAGTCTGAGCGTACACTGGACTAGTCAAAACAAGCTGTTTCTGAGTGGACGATATGATATAAATGGATCAATCCCTGTTTTTGGAAACTTCCCTCGAGTGACAACTCAGTTGTTGGGCCTGGCCGCAGGAGTAAACCTGCTTGAAGGGCGTTTACGCATTTCCGTCTCAGGAAACGATATCCTTAGTGCCGGCTCTTCTTATTCCATCAGTATGTCCGACGACTATATAGCTCAGTCCTGGAGGCCTACTTACGGCAGGTACTATCTCCTGTCTGTCTGTTACAGGATCAATAAACGCAAATCGTCCACCCAATTCCAGGGAGAACTCAATAGGGGGGAATCACACTCCTTTGTTGGGTTCTAGACAATGCTCCCTCCTCCTCGACTGCAAGGCCTGCGAGATGGCGGTCCTGGAGCCTGTTAGTCAAAAATAGCGTGGGGGCTAAGTCCTTAACCAACAGTGTTTTAGCCAAAAGAGGTCTCTCGTTTTCGGGAGACCTCTTTTAAGTATCTACCTAATAGTAAGCACGTTAGCCCCCACGGCCAAAAAAATGAGAAAAGGCGGAATGATTGCTATAATTAATTAAACCGTTTATTTATCGCTTGGAAATCATCTATCGCAGAATATAATGCCTCCTCAGATATCTTGCCTTCTTCAGAAATAGTATGTGGGTGTCTTTAACTGAAAAAGGTAGGAAATTTTATTTAAACGCCAAAATATCAGCACCTTATATTAACCCAGATCCAATCCTAGCCGATGGGCTATTACATGATTGTTAGTGAGGTGACGAACAAGAAAGACAGTATCGCCATCTACATTATAGGCACTGTATAATACATACCAGGTTGTGTGGCGACTATGCCTGAAAGCAGAATATAGGATGTCGGAGCCATAGCGTTTATAATATGCTGGGGCTTCCTTCTTAACCTTTAAAGGCAATTTGGTTTGTATTTCGCGAAAGAGCTTTTCTGAGTACTCTATCGCGGCATCCTTGCTATTAAGATATCCTTTGTCGTAAAGGATTTGGGCGAGTTCGAGGAATTGGTCTACTACTTCCGGGAGGAATAATACTTTCATATCAAGCTGATTTCCCAGCTTCTTTCCTCTCAAACATTTCGGTTAATCCTTCTCTTACTCTTTCAATGACATCATCAACAGTAATAGCCCTTGCCAAATCCGCTTCGGGCGCATGATTCTGCGCGATAAGGACGAATGACTCGTCTCTGCCACGTTGAATTACCACCCGTTCGGTACGGGCGAGATCCAAATACTTTTTCAAATTATTGCGTAGTTCCGCTGTGCTAATGACCACCATAATACAAGTACATTATAATGTACAAAATTAAGAAAAAAGGATTAATCTCAAATGCTGATTCTGAAAAGAAGATGAAGTTTTAAATAGTTTAAATATTACTCAAAAAAGGAAAGTTCACCGACGCTAATGGAATAGACCACGCAGATTTCGGATTTGCTCTCCCTATCGCAAAGGTAATACTATCCTATAATAATCCAACAGCTTGGCTAGATATTTTGGGCCACCAAATAACCCGTGCTCCATGCAGCCTGGAGGTTGAAGCCGCCGGTAAGGGCGTCGATGTCCAGGACTTCCCCGGCGAAGAAGAGGCCGGGGCAGCGGCGAGATTCGAGGGTGGAGGGGTCCACGGCAGAGCACGACACTCCGCCGGCGGAAACGAACTCCTCTTTGAATTTTGCCCGGCCGGTTATTTCATAGCTGTCGGCCGTGAGAACGGCGACCAGACGGTTGAGGCCCTTTGAGCCGAGTTCCGCCCAGCGTATATCTTCGCGAAGGCCGGCCCGATTCAGGAGGTGGCCCCACAGGCGGGCGGTCAGGCGGTCAGGGCGGACGCTCGAGACCATCTTCCCGGGATTTGAGGCAGCGGCGGAGAGCAGCCATTCGCGGGCCCCGGTTTCGGTCGTCGAGAGCCAATTGATAAGAAGGGTAGCCTTGTAGGCTGCTTCGGAGAGATATCTGGCGGCGTAGGATGAAAGCCGTAGAGTTGCAGGGCCGCTGACGCCCCAGTCGGTAAGCAGAAGCGTGCCGGAGGAGCGGAATTTAGTCCCGGCCAGAGCGAGGGTGACATCATTTACGGATGTCCCGGTAAGCTCTTTGATGCCGGGATCAGATAATTTAAATGTAAACAGAGAGGGAACTGGAGGGATTATATCGATGTCCAGCCCTTCGAGAAGGCCTAACGCTCCGCCTCCTGTTGTTACTACTACCTTGTCGGCACGAATGGTTTCTCCGCCAGCAAGTGTCAGGCGGTAGCCACCAGCCTCATGAGAGATCTTTTCGACTATCGCCTTACACCTTACCTCGGCGCCAAGCTGACGCATCAGACGCTCAAGGGTGCGGACTACCTGCATCGCGTCCTGTGAGGCAGGAAAAAGGCGTCCGTCCGGCTCGGCGACGAGCCGCACGCCTTCCGCCTCCCACCAGCGATGCGTGTCTTCCGGAGAAAACGAGCGAAAAGCCTGACGGATAAGTTTTTCGCCACGGGGGTACACTTCCGAAAGCGTCCCTACCGAGGCGAAAGTATTGCTGATATTACACCGGCCTCCGCCGGTTACGGAGACCTTGGCGAGGGGCCTTGCCCCCGCCTCAAGGACCGTAACGGCCGCGCCGGGCGTCCTGCGCTTCAATTCAATCGCGCAGAAACACCCGGCGGCTCCGGCTCCTATTATTACTACTTTTTCTTGCAAATCAGCTGACCTACAACGTAGATGACAGCCGCGGTGAGCATTCCGTTGATGGAAGGAATACCGACCTTTACGAGGTTGGCGACAACTGCGCCGCAGACAACGCCTGCGATTGCGAACCAGTCGACTGTCTTAATCTCGATAGTTCCGTCGAGATACTCCTTTCTGTGGAGGAAGTATCCGAGGATAAGGATGATACCTACCGGCGGCAGGGTGCAGTTGAGGATGTTGAGCCATCCGCAGAAGTTCCAGTAGAGCCAGACGGCTGCTACGGTACCGATGATTCCGGAAATAAGGACCATCAGTTTCTTCGAACCTCCTGTAATGTTGGCAAGGCCGAGACCGGTTGAGTAGAGGGCGTTGTCGTTGGTGGTCCAGATGTTCAGACCGAGAACTGCGACAGCGACATAGAAGAGGTTGAGGTTAAGCATAACCTCGAAGATATCGTTGCCTCCGACGTAGATTGAAGAAACAGCGCCGAAGAAGAACATGAGCGAGTTGCCGAGGAAGAAGGCACAGACGGTGACGATGGCCGCGATCTTTCCGTTCTTGGCGAAGCGGGTGAAGTTCGGGGTCGCCGTACCTCCGGAGACGAAGCTTCCGATTACAAGGCCGGCTCCGGCGATGACGCCGAGGTCCTTGGTGCCCTTTGAGAACTGCTCGATAAGTCCGGTGTCACCATGCTTGACGGCGAGGACCATGGCGACGGTGCCGAGAATTGCGACCAGCGGGACGGCGATGTAGCTGACGATAGTCAGGCTCTTGATGCCGAAGTAGGCGCTGGCGGTCATGAGGATACCGGCAATCGCGACGAGCAGGTAGCCCTCGACAGGCATGAAGTCGGGAGTGACCTCGAGGCCGAGGAGCTCCTTCGCGACCGGGATTGCGAACATGGCGAGGCCTACGCCGAACCAACCCATCTGGGTGAAGCTGATCATCGCGCTGGGGAGCCAGCTGCCCTTGCGGCCGAAGCTGCGCTGGGCGAGAAGATCGAGCGAAAGTCCGCTTTCAGCACCGATGTACCCAAGAGAACCTGTGTATGCGCCGAGGATGACGCCGCCGAGGATGAGAGCGCCGATGAAGCCCTTGAAATCAAGGCCGGCGGCGAGATTTTGTCCGACCCACATACTTGCGGAGAAGAATGTGAAGCCAAGCATAATCATGAACATGGTCAGCGTTCCGCGACGCGAAGATGCGGGTACGCTCGAGTTGGAGAAGTCGAAATCGACTTTGCGGTTGTTGTTGCTCATTGCTTTATAAGATTAAATAATTGTGTCAGGCGTGCTTCGCAGATTGCCGTCAGGTTCTGTTTGCGAAGTTCAGCGAGGTACCGCTGTTCCTTTCTATATAGTGGTTCAAGATTCCAATCAGCCGGGTAGCCGCATATATTCAGCCACTCATGGTAGGTTGCCTCGGCATAGCCCACCTTCTCGGCCAGGAAGGCCTCATAATCGGCGGTGTGGCTTGCCTTGAGCAGATCCTGCCAGTACTCAATTACCTCCTTGAAGTGGTCTTCAATCTCATAGCGGCGGGCTCCGCCGTCGTAGATGATACACTTTTCAAGCAGGGCCGGAGCGTGGGTATAATCGAGTATGTATTCGCGGAATTCAGGGGTGATGCAACCGCCCTTCCATCCGAAATCGATCATGGGGACGTTGACTCCGGTAACGCCCTTGTCTTCGTAGACAGTAAAGGCACCCTCGAAGAAAATGCATTCGAAGCCTTCGAATTCGGGCCATCTCAGGCGTATATGTTCGGTTATCTCCTCCATCAGATTGAAGGCTTTCGTTCCTCCTATCGTGAAGAAAATGATCTTCTTTATCGAACCGCCTGCGCGGTCGAACTGCTCGATGGTGTATTTAAGACATTTGCGGATAGTATCTCCGCTCGCGAGGATATCGCCGATAAGAAGGGTGCAGTCCTTTTCAGGGTGCAATTTTTCGTAGCGGATCTCGAGACCTTTTATAATATGGTTCTCAATAACCCTTTCGCAACTGAGGAAGTTGATGTTGTCGAGTCTGATTCCGAGAGAATGGCAGCATTCCTCCAGGGGATAATTGAGGCCGCCGCGAAGGATGGTAAGTATTGCCGCCTTTTTTAAATCGGGCTCCAGGGCCTTTAGGGCCGCGGTCATGGGCTTTTTCAGAACGTCGCAGCATTCATACCCAATCACCTCCGGAGAGGCCATCAAACGGCGGCTGCCTTCACTGCTGATTACATAATACGCATTCAGAGTATCCTTGGAGACGAGGCTGTAGAGAGCGGTCTCCTGATCTTTTCGGACTAATTTGAGCTGCATTCCCGATACGAACTAATCGGGATACAAATATAAACAAATTTTCTTCATTTATCCGTGTAAACACTTTTTTACACGGATTTTTATTTGTCCCTTTGCGGAAGAACCAAACTATAACTAGCTATGAAAATTATACTCAGACTTATCGCAGCCTCTATTCTGGCCGCAACAATTATCTCCTGCAGCAAATACATATCCGGGCCTTCTTATTATATGCCCGACAATTCTTCCGTCGAGAACGGATCCGATTCTTCCGGATTCGACTTATCGTCTTTGGCCCGGATGTTTGCTGCGCTCCCGATAGGATTGGATCAGATGGAAGAGGTGAAAGACGCAGCGTCGGCCTCGATCGGGAACGGCTATGACGAAGAATATACGATGAAGCAGCTGATCGAGGCCCCAGGCTGCGGCGTCGGAGACAACCCTACAAAAGCCGGAAACTATACTCGTCCGCTGAGGGATATGATAGCGGAATATCTTGCAACCGAGACAAAAGCGGGGGCAAAAGATGTAGAGGAGTATTTGAACGCCCTCTCGCAGTCGGACCTGCAGCTGTATTGGCCGTATTCAGAAGATTGGGATGGCGAGGAGCTGCCTATCATTACCTTCGACCCCGGCTATGGATCTGACTATAATTACGGATATAAACTGGGAAGGGATTCGAACGGTTTCAGCGTAGTGGACTCCGTCTATGTAGACGAACAAATAGCCAGGGAACACCCGGTGTGGGTCATCAACACAAACGACGATGCCGGTTTTACGCCCCTGGACCTCTATACAGAAGCCGCCCAGTCCTCAACCAAATCCGGCCCGAGAAAGCTGTTCCTGCGATCCTTCACGATGCTTCGCCATTATGACTCATGGTTTCGCGGCGGAAGTGAGTTCTTCGTAAAATGCGGCGCCGTGAACGGCTTCCACGCTACAACCGAAGCAGAAATGAGGCTCTACTACCCAAGCGTTACGGACTTTATGGTGGTCGTCAAGCGTAAGCAACTGGGAGAAGAGGTGCCCTACAACGGTATTATTATGACTGATTTTACGAACCAGCTGGAGAATCTGGCCTTCCTCATAACTGAAGACGACGGAGGAACCCAGACTTCGTGGAAGTGTTCTGCTACCGTCAAGGTTAAATCCAAGAGCTACGGCTTCGAGTGTGATATCCCATATAATGAAAAAGACGATATCGTCTGGCGAGGTCAGCTCAGCGCCAGCTTCTTCCAGGAAGCCGATTATGTCTCCGGCCGTTTCGGCGACGTGTTAATCTCTTTCGTCCTTGAATAATTAGTATAATGAGTTCAGAAATTTCCTTATATTTACACTCAAAATTAGGGGTAATTATGAACTCACCAAGAAAGAAAGAGTACGATTATTTGTCTTTGAGATTGAGGGGGCGCACCAAAGCACGCATTAAGACTGCGGCAAAAAGTGCAAAAATGAGCGTGAATGAGTATTTGAACCGCGCCCTTGAAGAAATTACAAAGGACATCGTTTCAGAAGAAGAGATTATGGAAGAGAAGAAAAAAACAGAAGCGTTCCTGGATGCTGTTTGCGGCACCTGGAAGACAGATAAGACGGCGGATGAGATAATGTCGGAGATCAAGTCTTCACTCAAGTCAAAGACCTTGACCTTTTCATTGGCTGTATGGCAATAGTCAATGACCTATATATGGTTACTGGAAACGTGAAACACCTCTCACGCCTGGAGAAAATCAGAATTCTTTAAACGATCGCCTCCCGGAGCCTATAAAAAAGACCGACCCTGAGGGCCGGTCTTTGTGTTTGACTCTATATCTTCAGACTAGAAGAGATAAGCTACGCCAACAAACCACTGAGCGTCGCCAACCTTGGTGTTGTCAGCAGAAGAGCGGTTGAGGAGACCGATATCATAACCAGCCTTGATGCGGATGGTGTTCATGAAGTCGGCGCCAACGCCTGCTCCGAGGAATACGTTGAACTTGCCGTATTCGCTGTTCTCGCCATAGTTGTCGGTAACAGTAACATCGTCAGTTGTGTTGTTGGTAGACTTTGTCTTCGAAGAAAGACCGAATGAGAAGCTGGGGCCAGCGAAGCCGAAGAGCTTGAGGTCGTTGCTCAGAGCGTAGGTATAGACTGCCTGAACAGGAACTGCAAGGTAAATCTCAGAAAGCTTGGAAGTACCGGTGAAAGTACCGATGATAGGGAGGGTGATGCTACCGGTCTCGGTGTGGAAAAGGAAGGATCCCTTAAGACCAGCGAGAACGCCAAGGCCCTGTCCGAGGTCGAGAGTATAGTCGGCTCCAACATAGAAACCATTGGAAGGATTGGTTGTGGTGGTGGAGGTGCTGCCAGAGGTGTAGGTAGACTTCTGGGTGTTGGCAAGATAGCCGGCTCCGACCGAGATCTGTGCGAATGCGCTGGTAGCTGCTACAGCTACGAGTGCAAGAGTCATAAGAACTTTTTTCATTTTATTGAATAAAATATGTGTTCAAAAAAAGCGGTGCAAAGTTATAAAAACTTACGTAAATGACAAATTATCCGCCTATCGCGAGCGCAGGACCTCGCCGTTGTCGCGGACGATCGCCCTCTTGAAACGCTCGGTATAGCCGGGCTGAGTAAGGTCTTCAGGAGTACCGTCGTGGTACTTTGTGTGTTTGAAGTTGCCCTTGGCGTCCTGAGCCTTGACGTTGCCGTCGATAAACTTGACGAGAAGGGTTTCCTCGAGCTTAACCCACGCCTTGAACTGCTTCTGAGCCGTCTTGGTTGAGAAATCGGTCATCTGCTTGACTGCCTTGTCGGCCTTGCCGGAATGGACGAGCTCGGCGAGCTTCTTGTCCATCTCCGGAACGGCCTTTCCGATCTGTTCGTTCTCAAAGGCGTCTATCTTTTCGCGGACGAAGGGCTCCATCAGGTTGTACATCCTGTAGCAGGAGTTCGACACACGGTTGTTGATCCAGAAAGCGGACTTGGCCGAATAGTGGAGCAGGTCTCCGTTGCCGACCTTGAAACACTCGGGAACCTCGGTCGAGCAGACGTAGATCGGGGTGAGCCAGGAGGTAGCGGCATCGTCCACGCCGAACCACACGAGAGCGCCGACAACATCCGGCAGGCTCGGGCGGGCCTGGGCCACGAACCAGAATCCGGTCTGCTGGGTCGCGATAGCGCGCTCGTTAACATACTCAACGCCGTCGACCTTGAAGCTCATCGGCCTCCAGCGGTAGGGGCAGGCATTTCCGCCCGCACCGGCGTCGACCCTCATGTCCATGGGCGTGCCCTCGTAGTGATCGCGCATCGCGTCGGCAACGTCCTTGACCGTGATCTTGCGCGAAGGCTTGACGAACAGCGGCATCTCGGCATTGAGGTCATGGCCCATCGCGTAGTTCAGGTAATCGTCTGCCGAGGCGCCACGCTCATTGCCGAAGGCGTCTACGTAGGTGAAATGGCCGTCGCAGAGGATGTTGAAGGCTGACCATACGCGGGCCTCGCAGCCCCTTGCGCCACCGAAATCGAGCGGGTTGTAAGCGTCGCGGAAGCTGAATTCTTCGTCGCTGCCGCTAAACCAGCCATTTGCACGGGCGAAGCTGATTACGTCCGGCGAATATTGGCAGTTGCCGGAGTCATGGAGAGGGAAACGGGTAATTCGGGCCTGGTTGGCATGGGCGCAGATGTAGCCGTCCGGAACGCGGCAGGCCACCCAAACGATGCCTTTTTCCTTGCCCTTGCCGACGAGGTCCATTATCCAGGCTTCGTCCTTATCGGCGATCGAGAAGGTCTCGCCCTCCGAGCAATATCCATAGGTATTGGCAAGCTCCGCGATGACCTTGATAGCCTCGCGGGCCGATTTCGCACGCTCGAGCGCGATATAGATAAGGGAGCCGTAGTCCATCAGGCCGCCTTCGTTGATCTGCTCCTCGCGTCCGCCCCATGTCGTCTCTCCGATTATGAGCTGATGTTCGTTCATATTTCCAAGGCGCTGGTAGGTCTGAGTCGCCTCGGGAATCTTGCCGAGAGGCTTGTAGGTGTCCCATTCGATAACCTGGCGCATGGCCTTTTCCTTGAAGGTTCCGGCCGGGCGGAGGTAGAGCTCGCCGTAGAGCCAGTGGGAATCGGCTGCGTAAGAAACCATCGTGGAGCCGTCTGCGCTGGCATCCTTCGTAACGATGATGTTGGTGCATGCAAAAACGTCTGCTGCGCTTAGAATCATCAGCGCCGCAGCCGCAATAAGAAGCTTGTTTTTCATTTTATCTTGGAATTGATTAATTTTGCGTGTTTGTAGTATCAAGCAAATATAATGAAATTATTCCGCATACTGCTTTCAGCCGCGCTCCTTCTCGTGACGGGGGCCTTCGCTTCCGCCCAGGAACAGAAGAGTCCCGAACAGCAGGAGAAGGAGATGTATGCCATGATCGAGAAAGAGGTGGAGAAATATACCAATATCCTCGATCTGGATATGGCCCAGGAGTTCTACATCGATTCGATCCTTACCCACGACTATTTCGCGATGAGGGCGGAGATGCAGGAAAAGAGCCAGGCCAGGGTGGCAAACAGCGATGTCTACATTGCAATTCAGGATAAGTGGACCGAGAAAATCTATCAGGCTTTTTACCGGGTCCTGGACGAAGAACAGTGGGCAAAGTATCTAAAAAACGGAGCGGCCAGGGATAAAAAGGCCCGTGACAAGCGCGAAGCAAAGCGCTCTTCGAAGTAATTATGAAGAAAGAAGATATTCAGCAGGTGATTTCGGAGCTGCAGGCTCTGAAGTGTGAGACTCTCAAGGATGTAGAAGAAGCGAGGGTACATTTCCTCGGAAAGAAAGGCGTCATTACAGCCTTGTTTGAGGAATTCCGTACGGTAGACAGGGAGCAGAAAGCCGAATTCGGCCGTCCGCTCAACGAACTGAAACAGCTCGCTATCGCTAAGGTAGAGGAATTGCGCGACTCGCTCGCCCTGTCCGAAGCTGCTTCCGGTCCTCGTGAGGACCTCTCGATGCCCGGAGACACCCTCGAGCTCGGCTCGCGCCACCCCGTAAGCATCGTCCGCAAGGAAATCGTGGATATTTTCCGCAAGTTCGGTTACGACGTAGCCGAGGGTCCGGAAATCGAAGACGATTACCACGTCTTCGAGGCCCTGAACTTCCCTCCGAACCACCCTGCCCGCGACATGCAGGATACCTTCTTCATCTCTGCAGGACACCCTAATCCCCTTCTTCTGAGGACACACACTTCTTCAGTTCAGGTCCGCGCGATGGAGAAAATGTCTCTTCCGATCCGCGTCATCTGCCCCGGCCGTGTGTTCCGCAACGAAGCCATCAGCGCCAGGGCCCACTGCATCTTCCACCAGGTCGAAGGCCTTTATATCGACGAAAACGTAACCTTCGCAGACCTCAAGCAGGCCATCCTCCTGTTTGCGCGCGAGATGTTCGGCCCGGATACCCAGATCCGTATGCGCCCGTCTTACTTCCCCTTCACCGAGCCTTCCGCCGAGGTCGATGTTAGCTGTAACATCTGCCACGGAAAAGGCTGCAACATCTGCAAGGGAACCGGCTGGCTAGAGATTCTCGGCTGCGGAATGGTTGACCCCAACGTCCTGAAAGCTTCGGGAATCGACCCCGAAAAATACAGCGGCTTCGCCTTCGGAATGGGCCTCGAACGCATCGCAATGCTCAAGTGGCAGGTCAACGACCTCCGTCACTATTTCGAGAACGACCTGCGCTTCCTTCGCGAATTCAGCACTGCGGTAGAAGTGTAAAAAAATTTGCAGATTACATTTTTTGCCGTATATTTGCAGTCCCTTATCGCGGAAATAGCTCAGTTGGTAGAGCGCAACCTTGCCAAGGTTGAGGTCGCGGGTCCGAGCCCCGTTTTCCGCTCAAAACGATGAATGACAGCCTTCATGGCTGTCATTCGGCGTTTTATGTGGTTCGCGTTCTGTAGACCCGCGACCTCAACAGACCCCCGAGGGGTCGGCGGCCGTGCCGCCGGGGGGTAACGTGGAAGCGAAGGCGTCGCCAAAGCGACGCCGCGGGTCCGAGCCCCGTTAATCGCTCCCTTCGCGTGGCTACCACCCGTGTATTGAAGGGTGATAGCCACGTTTTGGGCCTTTTTCGCTCCTATCACCCCCTGCGCAAGGGGTGGTAGCCACGCTCAAGGCCGTAATACCCCAATGTCCAACCCTCGATCGCGCTGCGCCGGGCTCGAGGGGGCGGAAACGTCCCCGCGCCTGGTGGAGGGCCGAGAGGGAGGCGATGCGCTATTTGAGGACAAAATTTCGCGGGGTGTCGCTAAATGAACGGGGAAAATAATTACATTTGTAAGGATATGAAAACTGATAACCAATTCGACATCAGCGGCCGAGTGGCCGTGATGACGGGTGCATGCGGTGTACTCGGGCAAACCATAGTCAAATACTTTGCCGCGCAAGGCTGCAAGGTGGTACTTCTCGATCTGGAGCGCGCGGCGCAGAAAGGCAGGGAGATTGTTCAGGAGATCGAGTCGGAGGGCGGCGAAGCGATATTCCTGCCTACCGACGTGCTAGACGAGAATGTTCTCGAGGCGAATCTTGAGACCATCCTGGACCGGTACGGCAGAGTTGATATCCTGCTCAATGCCGCAGGTGGCAATATGGACAAAGCCAACGTCCGCCCCGACCAGAGCATGGCAGATCTGGACATCGAGGCGATGAAGAAAGTATGCGAACTCAATATCTTTGGGACGGTGATCCCGACCAAGGTGTTTTCCAAGCCTATGATCGAAACCCGAAAGGGCTCCATCATCAATTTCTGCTCTATGACTTCGCTGCGCCCGCTCACCCGCGTCGCCGGCTATGGTATAGCCAAAGCCGGGATAGCGAGTTGGACGGAGTGGCTCGCGGGCGAGCTTGCCACCAAATACGGTGATGGCCTGAGGGTCAATGCCATAGCTCCGGGCTTTCTGCTCACAAACCAGAACAGGACGCTGCTGACCAATCCTGACGGCTCGCTTACCGACAGGTCCCACAAAATAATTGCCCATACCCCGTTTGGCCGTTTCCTCCAGCCAGACGAGCTCACCGGCACCCTCCACTACCTTGCCTCCGATGCCTCCAGGGGCGTCACGGGCACAATAAGTGTCGTCGACGGAGGATTCAACGCATTCAGTATATGAGATATCCGATGAGACAGAGCTGGCGCTGGTACGGTCCGCAGGATCCCGTACCGCTCCAGTACATACGCCAGGCCGGAGTCACCGACATAGTCACAGCGCTGCACCACATACCGAACGGCGAGGTGTGGACCCGCGAGCAGATACGCATCCGTCAGGCTGAATGCAGGGCAGCAGGCCTGGAGTGGAGCGTGGTCGAGAGCGTGCCCGTCCATGAGCACATCAAGACCCGCGAGGGCGACTACCTCCGATACATCGAGAACTACAAGCAGACCATCCGGAACCTTGCGGATGAGGGCATCAGGTGCATCACCTACAATTTCATGCCCGTACTCGACTGGACCCGCACCGATCTCGCTTATCCGATGCCGGACGGCAGCCTTGCCCTGCGTTTCGAGCGGGATGCCTTCATGGCCTTCGATCTCTTCATCCTCGAGCGTTCCGGCGCCGCTGCCCAGTATACGGCAGAAGAGACCGAAAAAGCGCGCAGGAGATTCGAGGCGATGAGCCCTGCAGACAAGCAGAAACTCACGCGCAATATGATAGCCGGGCTTCCGGGCAGCGAGGAGAGCTTCACCCTCGAGAAGTTCCGCGAGGCACTTAAACGCTATGATACTATAACAGCAGAAGATTTGCGCTCCAATCTAATCTATTTCTTAGGGCAAATCTGCCCCGTCTGCGAGGAGGTCGGAGCGCGTATGGTCATCCACCCGGACGATCCTCCCTACCCTATTCTCGGGCTTCCGCGCATCATGTCTACGGCCGAAGACTTCCGTAAACTTGTCGCGGCTGTTCCAAGCCCCGCCAACGGGCTCAACCTCTGCACGGGCTCTCTTGGAGTCAGGGCTGACAACGACCTTCCCGCCATGATGCGCGAGTTCGGCGAACGCATCGACTTCGTCCACCTTCGCTCGACAAAGCGCAGCCCGGAGGGCGATTTCTACGAGGCAAACCTTCTCGAAGGCGATGTGCCCGTAGTGGAGATGATGAAAGTCCTTCTGGAGGTGGAGCGCAGGCGCAAATTCCGCATTTTCCTCAGACCCGATCACGGTCACCAGATGTGTGACGACCTTGGAAGAAAGTCAAACCCCGGCTACTCGTGCTACGGCAGGCTCCGCTCGCTGGCGGAGCTCCGCGGTATTGAGGCCGCTCTGATAAACGATTATGAATAAAGTAGTTACTTTTGGAGAGATAATGCTCCGTCTCTCAACTCCCGGGAAGACGCGCTTTGCTCAGGCGCCGCATTTAGATGTGTGCTTCGGCGGAGGAGAGGCAAATGTTGCCGTCAGCCTTGCCGGTTTCGGCCTGGAGGCCGCTTTTGTCAGCAGGCTACCCGAAAACGACATTGCCGACAGGTGCATCAGCGAACTCAAAGGGCTTGGAGTAGACACATCTTCGATTGTCCGCGGAGGCGAGAGGATGGGCATATATTACCTCGAAAGCGGCTCCGGAGCCCGCGGGAGCAAGGTCGTCTATGACCGGGCACATTCAGCCTTCTCGGAGATTCGGCCCGGGATGGTCCCTTGGCGGAAAGTGCTTGAGGGCGCGAAGTGGCTGCATTGGAGCGGAATAACCCCGGCGGTGAGTCAGGGAGCGGCCGATGCCTGTCTGGAAGCCGTCAAAACCGCTTCGGAGATGGGGATTGCCGTCTCGTGCGACCTGAATTACAGGAAAAAACTCTGGAAATACGGTAAGGCAGCATCGGAAGTAATGCCCGAACTCGTTTCGTACTGCGACCTCATCATGGGCAATGAAGAAGATGCCCAGATGGTCTTCGGGATAGTGCCAGAAGGCGGTTTTGATGCCGAGAAATGCGGTGGCAGCCCTGATGCGGCCCGCTTCGGGAGCGTATGCCGCCAGCTGATGCAGCGCTTCCCCCGCTGCCGCAAGGTGGCCCTCACCCTTCGCGGCTCGATCAGTGCCGACCACAACACCTGGGGAGGCATACTCTTCGACGGGCAAACTCTTTTCGAAAGCCGCCGCTACGACATAACCGACATAGTCGATCGGGTAGGCAGCGGCGATGCGTTCATGGGCGGGCTGATCTGCAGCCTGCTCGCAGGCTCGGGCGATAAGCGCGCCCTCGAATTCGCCGCTGCCGCATCCTGCCTCAAGCACTCGATCCCGGGAGATTACAACCGCGTAAGCACCTCCGAGGTTGAGAATCTCATTAACGGCAACGCCTCAGGGCGTGTAAGCAGATAAGACCATGGCAGCATTTACCAAAGCAGAAACTATAGACCTCATACTCAGCGCCCCTGTCGTGCCGGTATTTTTCAACCCTGATCCGCAGACAGCCCGCCTTGCAATCAGGGCCTGCTACCGTGGCGGAGTCCGCGCTTTTGAATTCACGGACCGCTCAGAAAATGCCCTGCTGGTTTTCCGCGAGATAATCCCGTTCGTCAGGGAAGAATGCCCCGGCATGGCCTTTGGCGCGGGCACCATACTCAGCAAGGAAGCCGCGGAGGCTTTTGCCGCAGCAGGCGCAGATTTTCTCGTCTCGCCGTGCATGGTCACTGAGGCGCGGGCGGTTGCCGTAGCCCATGATATACCCTATATCCCCGGCTGTGGGACTGTTACTGAGATTTATAATGCAGTCCGCTCCGGCAGCGATATTGTCAAGGTTTTCCCCGCCGGCAGCGTCGGAGGCCCGGCGTTCGTTCGCGACGTGCTCGCCCCGCTCCCTCGGGTGAAGCTCATGTGTACGGGCTCGGTCGAGCCGAGCGAGGAGAACGTCCGGGCCTGGGCAGCTGCCGGCGCCGCCGCACTCGGAATGGGCTCCAAACTCTTCCCGAAGGAAGCCATTGCCGCTGGCGAGTGGGACCGTATCGCCCAGCTATGCTCTTCGAGCCTCAAATGGTTCGCATTATACCATAAATAATATGTCGCAGGCCAAAAAGAAAGTCATACTGCTTATCGACAGCGCAAGCGAGTTTGACCGCAAACTTCTTCGCGGGATCGTCGAATACTCCAACGACAACGGCCCATGGCAGTTCTACCGCATGCCGCCATGGACTATCTGGGACCCTGAAGGCGAAAAAAGAATCCTCGAGCGGGCCCGAAACTGGAAGGCAGATGCGATCATCGGCCTGTGGAACCCCACAAAGGAGCCGCAGCTCTCATCGCTCGGCATCCCGGTGGTGCTCCAGAACTACCACAGCAGGAGTTCGGCCTATTCCGTGATTACCGGCGACTACATCGGTACGGGAAGCATGGCCGCATCTTTTTTTATAGGCAGAGGAGCGAAGAATTTCGCCTATTACGGACTCAGCGGAGTCGTCTGGTCCGAGGAGCGCCGGCAAGGCTTCGAGAAGACGGTCTCGCAGGCAGGGTATTCCACCCGCGTGCTCGAGACTGAATCGCTCGAGAATACCTCCATGATCGCCTCGTGGCTGGTGGGGCTCCCTAAACCGGTAGCGCTCTTCGCCTGCGACGATGCCCATGCTCTTGCCGTGTCCGAAATCTGCAAGGTCGAGGGGATACGCATCCCCGAAGACCTCCAGCTTCTCGGAGTCGACAACGACGACCTTCTGTGCGAGATCTCCGATCCGCCCATTTCATCGATCGCCCTCGATGTGGAAAAAGGCGGAAGGATGATATGCCGCCTGCTGGACACCCAGTCCAAAGGAAACTGGAAGCCTTTTACCGTCACTATACGCCCGATCTGCGTGGTCGAGCGCAGTTCGACCAAGCGCCACCTTATCGCCGATCCGATTATCGAAAAAGTGGTGAACTTTCTCGACGACAATTTCACCCGCGATCTCACTATGGCCGAGATACTCGAACCTTATCCGCTCTCGCGCCGCAGCATCGAAACCCGTTTCCGCAAGGCGATGGGCACCTCCATCTGGCAGTACCTTCAGAATCTCCGTGTCGAGAAATTCACGCGTATGCTCGTCTCGATAGACCTGCCGCTCAAGGAGATAGCCCTCGAATGCGGCTTCAGGGACACAGACAATATCGCCCGGACCTTCAGAAAATACCACGGTATCTCCCCGCAGGAATACCGCAAACACTGACGCTTCGCTATTTGAGGATAATTTTTCGGTAATTACGCAAAAAGAATAAATCAATCATCATACCTTTGATTCATAACCAATAATAACTATAACCGATGAGCAATCCATTGCCACACGTTACAACAATTAGGACGCTGCTGGTGGCTATGCTCTTGTTTGCAGGAGCTTTTGCCGCACATGCCCAGCAGACTGTTACCGGCGTCGTCACGGACGGAGCCGGCAATCCGATCCCCGGAGCTGTCGTAATGATCAAGGGCACCAACACCGGTACCAGTACCGACGAATCCGGAAAGTACTCCATCACAGCGCTGCCTTCCAGCACTCTGGTCTTTATCAGCATGGGCATGGAGCAGATGGAATACAGGGTGGGAAGCCGCACAAGGCTGGATGTGGAACTCCGCGACGACACAACCTACCTCGACGAGGTGGTGGTTGTGGGTTACGGAGCCCAGAAAAAAATCCATGTGACCGGATCGGTAGCCGCCGTGTCCGGCACGGAACTCAAGAAGGCCACGGCTACCAACGTATCGCAGTCACTTGTCGGTAAACTCCCCGGCATCATCACTCAGCAGTCGCTGGGTCAGCCCGGATCCGACCAGGTCTCGATCCTCGTACGCGGTTACTCATCCTTCAACGACGCGGGTACCGTACTGGTGCTTGTCGACGGAGTCGAGCGCGACATGAATCAGGTCAACCCAGCCGACATCGAGTCGATCTCCGTACTCAAGGACGCTTCTGCAGCCATCTACGGTATGAGGGGCGCCAACGGTGTCATCCTCATCACGACAAAGAGGGGCGACGAAGGTTCGGCCAGCGTCCAGTACACGGGCAGGCTCCTCGTCAACCATGCCACCGCCCTCCCGCAGATGATGACCGGCGACCAGTACATGAAGTACTACAACCTCGGTTATCAGCTCGATCAGTGGGTCACGGGCATTCCTCTTGAGGACACAGTCCCGTTTTTCACCGACGCAGAGATTGCCGCGACAACCAACGGCGACACTTCCGACGGAATCGAGAACACCAACTGGGTCGAGCCTATGCTGCGCACAACCCTTACCCACCAGCACAACGTGTCGGTAAGCGGCGGCAGCAAGAAAGTCAACTACTTCTTCTCCGGCGGATTCCAGGACCAGAGAGGCTTCATGGAAGGCCACTACAACAAGAGAACCAACTTCCGCACCAACATCGACGCAAGGCCCAACGAAAATCTCAAGATCAGCCTTAACCTCGGTGTGATGTACCAGGACTACAATCAGCCCGGCAACCTTACTTATGCCAACGCTACCGTGGGCGGTACCACTCCCTGGGCTCTCATGTTCGCCCTGCCCTTCGTTCCGAAAACCTACGATGTGGATCCGACCTCTCCGTACTACGGGATGGCGACTTCGGCCATGCGTACGTCCGGCGCCTGGGTCGGCAATGCCGAATATGCCGCGCAGCACTCCGGCTACAACACCTCCCAGACGACGAAGATAGAGACTACCGCAAGGGTTGAGTACAGCCTTCCTTTCCTTCAGGGTCTCAAGCTTGCGCTTCAGTATAGCTACGACTGGAGGGATCTCGATTCGAAGACCTTCGCGTACGCCTATAAGCTGATGGCATGGAATTTCCTTGACCGCACTTACGAACTCAAGGAGTGTTCGCATGCCCTTGCAGACGGTAACCTCTATATGGGCGATCAGAAGTCGCACAACACCATCCTCAGGCCGGAAATCTCCTACAACCGCAAGTTCGGCAAACACGAAGTCTCAGGGCTCTTCCTCTACGAGCAGACCTCCTATTTCGGCAAGAACTTCAGCACATCAGCCCAGAAGTTCGCCCTTCTCGATATAGACGAACTGATCTTTGCCGACGCATCGACGGCAAAAAACAGTTCCGGCCGCGAATACACCGGTTATTCGAGTTTTATCGGAAGGTTCAACTACGCCTACGACAACCGCTACCTGGTTGAGATTCTCGGCCGCTACGACGGATCCTACAAATTCGGCAAGGGCCACCGCTGGGGCTTCTTCCCCGCCGTGTCTGCCGGATGGGTCGTCTCCAAGGAAGATTTCCTCAGGGATGCACTCCCCCAGGTCGACCTTCTGAAACTCAGGGCCTCGGTGGGCGAAGTCGGAAATGACAATGTAGGGGCTTACCAGTACAGGAAGAACTTCTACCTCAACGCCAACGGCACCACCCTCGGACGTATTCCCCAGGCAACGATGTACAACCTGACCTCTTACCCCAACTTCGACCTTACCTGGGAGCACATCCGCACCTACGATCTCGGAGTCGAGTTCGGCGCGTGGAAGGGCCTTCTCGGAGTCGAATTCGACTGGTTCTACAAATACACCTACAATATCCTTGATACCATCACCGCAGCGTTTCCTCCTTCGCTGGGAGGTCATTACCCCACGGTCGAGAACTCGGGTATCTTCGACAACCGGGGCTTTGAACTCTCTGTCAATCACTCCAATAAGGTCGGCGACCTTGTCTACAGGGTTAACGGCAACATCTCTTGGGCCCACAGTCGCGTTATCAGGCGCCGTCAGGCTGACAATATCCTTCCCTGGCAGGACAATGTCGGAACTCCCTGGGGCTCAATTCTCGGACTTGAGTCAGACGGACTCTACCAGACCCAGGAAGAAGTTGACAACGCCCCTGCCGGTGTAGAACCCAAGATCGGAGACATCAAGTATGTCGACCAGAACGGCGACGGCAGGATCGACGAAGATGACAAAGTATGGATTGCCCGTAATCCCCGGCCTGAGCTCATGTATGCGCTTCAGTTCGACGCGACCTGGAAAGGGTTCGATCTCAACGTGCAGTTCCAGGGCGGAGCCCTCTGCGACAAGATGCTCCTCGGAGCATGGTCCAACGGCACCAAAGACGCAACGCCTCTTACCAAGCCCTGGTATGGCAACTACGACAACGCACCGCTCTACCTCGTAGAGCAGTCCTGGAGACCTGACAACACCGACGCCACATATCCCAGGCTTTCGGCAAACGCCAGCTCCTACCGCAACAACTATCAGGTGTCCGACTTCTGGAAGCGCAACGGAGCATATCTCCGTCTCAAGAACGTCAGCCTCGGCTACACACTCCCCCGCAATTGGACCCGCGTAGTCGGCATGGAAAGCGTCCGTGCATTCGTAAGCGGAACCAATCTGCTGACCTTCACCGAATTCAAGTATCTCGACCCGGAAAGTCCCAACGTGGTGACAGCCTACTATCCCCAGCAGCGCACCGTCACATTCGGTATTGATGTCAATTTCTAAACTCACGGCAAAGATGAAAGCACACAACTACATAATGGCGGTTACTGCCGCACTTGCTCTGACGGTATCCTGCGCCGAGAAGAATATAGACCTCAGCCCCGTGAGCTACTACAACGAAGATGTCGTCTACGCCTCCGATGCCAACCTCGACCTTTTCGTCAAGAGTTTCTACGGCGTCCTCTACGCCAATGCCGATATAGCAAACGGCTACATATTCGACGACGGCGTGACCGATCTCGTCAAATACTCCTGGTGGGGCGTAAACGGCGGAACTGTCAACCAGTTCTTCTACAGCCCTGCTTCCATTCTCACCCCCTCGGCCAACTTCCGTTCCAATTGGTCTTCGATGTACTCCTACATCCGTCAGATCAACGAGCTCTTCTTCGATATCCACTACGGCTATGCCGACAGGCTCAATAAAGATGCCCTTGCCATCCGTGTGGCCGAATGTCGTTTCCTCCGTGCATTCGCCTATCAGGAGCTTGTCCTGCGCCATGGCGGAGTGATCCTCCGCACACGCGAAGATGCAGTCGACGGCCCCAATGAGAAGGCAAAAGCCCGTTCAAGCGAGGAAGAAAGCTGGGATTTCATTCTGAAAGAATACGACAAGGCTGCCGCCGTACTTCCGGCAAGCTGGACAGGGGCCGACGCCGGCCGTGCCACCAAAGGCGCCGCCCTCGGCATGAAAGCCCGCGCGGCCCTTTACGCCGGCCGCTGGCAGGAAGCCTACGATGCCGCCGACTCGGTTATCACCTCCGGTACATATTCGCTCGTAGCGGGCTCGGCCTACAACTCGATCTTCTCCAACCCGTTCAACACCGAGATCATCCTTCCCGTCTACTTCAAGGAGAGCAGCGGAAACGCGGCTGCCCGTCAGCACTACTTCAACAGCTACTTCTGCCCTCCGGGCGACGGAGCTGCCTTCAATGTGTCGGTCGGCGCCGCAGCTACTCCAACCGACGAGTATGCCGGATTCTTCGACATCAAGGTCGGCAGCACCTGGCAGAAGTTCGACTGGGACAACCTCGCGGCCTATGGCAATAAGCCTTTCGACAACCGCGATCCCCGCTTCTATGCTTCGATCCTCTACAATGGCGCGACATGGCGCGGCCGTACCCTCCAGCTTTACGACGGAGGCACCGACGGTTTCATGACCTTCAAGACCACCGGCCAGGACAATGACCACCGCTCTACTACTGGCTATATCTTCCGCAAGTACCTGAGCGATGCTGCCAGTATGAACTATACCAGCATCCTCAGCGGCCAGACCTGGATCGAGATGAGGCTTGCGGAGATCTATCTCATACGCAGCGAGGCCGCCGCAAGGCTCAACGATTTTGTCGGGGCCTACAAAGATCTCAATGAAATCCGCTCCAGGGTCGGCATGGATCCCCTTCCGCGCCGCGGCAACTGGAATGCCTACCTCGAAGATCTCTCAAAGGAGAGGGTTTGCGAGCTTGGCCTGGAAGGTCACCGCTATTTCGACCTCATACGCTGGGGTAAGGCCCAGGAAGTGCTCAACGGCACCCGTGTCCACGGCGTGAAGATCACCCCGGACATCTACGGCAACTTCAGCTACGAGAGGATCGAGGCCGACACCCAGGACCGCCAGTTCCCAGTAAAGTACAACATCTTCCCCATCCCCTATTCGGAACTCCAGAACAACAGGCTCTGCGTCCAAAACGATGCATGGCTGTAACAACAGTTTGAGCGATGAAAAAGACTTTGTTATATATAAGTGTTGCAGCGCTTGCACTCCTGCAGGCCTGCGTTCAGCCTGAGCACCCCGACTTTTCCTTCGAGGACAGCGAGAACATCCAGGGCCTCGTGATCAAGGGAATGCTCATTACGGATCTCAACACGGAGTATGAGTCTGTGATAGATCTGGAAGCCGGAACCGCCGTCATCCAGGTCCCTTATTACCTGAGCGACACCAACCCTGTCCAAGGCGATCTCACCCAGATGAAAGTAACGGCGACACTCCCCAAGGGAGCTAAGTTCAATCCGTCAATTGCCGGAATCCACAACCTTGCAGAAGGAATCGCCACTACCCTCATCTATGCCAACGGCAAAAAGATCGACATGAGAATCAGCGCAGATTACCGCAAGTCAGACGCAGCCGTCCTGAACGGTCTTGTATCTGCGCAGATAGTAAACGCCGTGCGGCAGCCTGTAGACGGCGGCAAGGGTACGTTCAGCGTGCTGATTACCCCCGAAAACACTCCCGATCTGCAGAAAGCCCAGCTTTCGATTTCGCCTTGGGCAACTTTCGAAAGTGAGGCCAAAAACGCCGACGGCACGATAGATATCACCCAGGGCAAGGACATCACTGTCGTCTCTCAGAGCGAAAAGGTCCGCAATACCTATGCTATTGCATTCGAGACTCCCAAGACTGTCGACTATGGCGTAGGCCAGGTCAAGGCCCTCTTCGGCTGGCAGCCTACCGTGGGCGATCCGCGCGGATTCACCCAGGGCGGCAACAGGACGATGGCAGTGATCGGCAATTACCTGATCCTCTCCAATTCGGTCGATTTCAGCAAGATGCCTGTGTATGACCGCTTCACCGGGGAATATCTGCCCGACGTGACGGTCAATACCGAAGGAATAGTCTCCAATGCCGAGATCCACGCCATCACCTCGGACGATGCCGGACATCTGTTCGCCGTGACCTATGTCAGCACCTATGCTGCCGACAAACTGCCTTCGCTGCACCATAAGACCGACAACCAGACCGTCTACGGCTATCTGTGGAAGGACGGCATTGAGAACAAGCCTACCCTCATTATGGAGGCTGCTGTTGCAGGTTCCGGCTGGCTCAACGCTCCTTACGGCTTCGGCGGCACCAAG
>Ga0247611_10002959_pt1 | contig 26130 bp, 9 predicted proteins | sample 177DNAGHGhighgp2_FD_192422 | JGI IMG/M metagenome (GOLD analysis project Ga0247611, IMG submission 192422) | Sheep rumen microbial communities from Palmerston North, Manawatu-Wanganui, New Zealand - 1770 DNA GHGhigh gp2 | ecosystem: Host-associated > Mammals > Digestive system > Stomach > Rumen ... | reverse complement strand
TTTGTTTTTTAAGTGTATCAATTTTTTTACTAACATTGTCAATATGAGCGTCAAGGCTTTGAGTTAATCCATCTAACTTTTCAGAAAGTTTATCTCAACGTTCTTGCCGTTTATATTTTTCTCCAACATGAATATCAATTTTTTGTAACCAAAATTCTGCTAGAGTTCACAATGCTTTTCCCGCAGTTAAAACCCCTACAATTAATAGAATTAACTCTGAAAGAGGGTAGGATGAAAATAATTCTTTTAATTCGCTCATCCTACCTCCTTTATTTAATTATTAATAATAATTGAAACATTTTGAGTCTCTGTTGCTGATTTTTGAAGCTTTGTAGTACCAGATAACACTGATATCGGGGTAAAATATAGTTTATTATCGTTATATTCACTATTTTGAATACTTGTAGCAAATACAGTGTCATTTAAAATACCTGCTGGATTTATTTCATAATCCTTAATAGTTCCAGCAATAGAGACTCAAGCAGGTTCAGGATTTGCTTGAGGAGATAAACTATTTAAATCTCTATATTCAACACCTCAAACTTTATTGGATACCCCATCAGATTTAAGAACTACACCATTAGTTGTACTAGTATTTATTTTACTTCTAATAGTTGTATCTAAGTCAGTATTATTAGAAATAGATTGTCAAGATGGACTACCACTAGGATCTGTTCCTCAAAAAGAACTCCCATGTCCTTCTCCTTTTAATACAACGCCATTATTAGTTGTACCATTTAAAGCAATATTATCTGGGTCAACTGGGATACTAATACCAGACACTAATTTATCTGAAGTAATTGAGTTATTTGCAATTTTACTTCCAGAAATTCCAGCGTTATCTGCAATATTATCGTTTGTGAGTTTGTCCAAAGTTAAAGAAATTTTTTGTGTAGAAGTGTCTGCACTTAATTTAATGGGATTAGTAGTTTCAATTTTTATACTATCTTTATTAATAAAATTTCCACTATTATTAGAATTTTCTTTAAAACGTAAATAAATATCAGTAGAATTAGAAGAAGCTGTTCCAACATTTAAATCATATTGATATCCAGTAATATCAGTTCAAGAACCATCTGAACGTAAAAATCTATTGCTTTCAGGTGTTCCATCAAGAGCTGGACCATTGGTTAATTCTCCTGAGTTACTTCCAAAAACAGCAATATGATTTGTAGAACCTGTAGAAGAAGTCGTTGTAACATTAACTGTAGTATTATCTTGTATAATTCGAGACACTGGGATTTGTCATGAATTAGAAGGTGTAATAATATAAGATGTTCCACTTGTTACATCCGCAGTTCAAAGTTCTAATCATTGCCTTAAATCTTTTGGATTGCGGATTTTATGTTTTACTATTGCATTTTCTTCCATATTTACACTCCTTAATCCGCAGTCTTATAAGCTAAATTAATAATTATATAAGGATCAGAATTAGGTTTTATTTTTAAATGAATATTTGCTTGATTATATCTAAATTCTAAAATATCCTTTTCAGAAAAAACAAAAAAACGTTGAATAGTTTCATCTCTTGTTGAATCATTCATATTAGCATATTCTTCATTAATTGTAACTATAATAGGTCAATTAAAATCTTCTAATTTATTTGCAGGTTTTGGATTAAAAAATTCTATTTCACTTAAAGGAACTGAGTGCGGATGTTCAATTCCAATCTGCATATAAACAACGTTTTCTAAATCTAGTTTAATTTCTTCTTGATTAGGAAAAGGACCTATTAATTGTTTTAATTTCATAGGCCCTCCTTTTATGATATTTGACTATCTCAAGGTAAAATCATAGACTCTGATACAGTCTCAGCAAAATTATCTTGTAAAATAATAGCTGGATTAGGAGCACCATCTGATGGATAAAGAACATTTCCAGATTCAATAGTTACATAACGTAATCCACTAGAAGAACCTGCAATAAATCCTGCAAAATGTCAGCCAGTTGCATCGTAATAAAATAAACCAGTTTGATTTTCACGTTCAACTAATGCTGCAACAAAACCACCAGTTTTGTCTGAACCACTTACAACAATCTTTCCTGTGGGTTCAATATAAGTATTAGCAGATTCTTGCACTCCATCGTTTAAATCATTTAATACCGCTGCAACATCTACATATGGAGTATTATTATTATCTTGTTTAAGAGTATATACTACTCCAATAGTAGGATTACCTTTTACTAATCCTAAGTCTACTTCTTGTTGAGATGTATTATATGTAACATACATATGGCCATTATTTTGGTCAATTCTTAAAGATTTAATTACTTTTAATTGTAATTTATTGTTATTAGTATCAACTATATCATTTCAAGTAGTAGAATTATTATTTTTATATTGTAAATATCCATCTGTTGTTAGTCTTAAATATTTAGCATAACTTAATCCATTATCAGGAGTAATAACTTTATTATCATATCCTGAAACATTTCCGTTATCATAAGTAAAAATAAATTTTCCTGTACTGTCATTATATGAAATACTTTTAATTCAATATAATGGTGTTTTAAAAGGACCTAAAGTTGCATTATTTTGAATATTACTTGTTCCAGTCAAAACTCCATTATTATCGACTGTTCAATTTTTAATATATTCAACTTTACCATTAACTATTTGAGTAGTATCAACTCCAGATAAAGTATAAGTAATTGCTCCTGTGGTATCAGTATAATTAATAGTCTTTAAAAATGGTAACGTTGTTGTAAAAGATGGGTCCTCATTATTATAATTAACAATTATTTGTCCATAATTATCTGAATTTAAATTCGTATCTATAGCAATAGATTTAATTCATTTAATTTTTTTAGTAAATTCAGTTTGAGTAGAGTCAGAATAAGTAAAAGTTAAAGTTCCCTTATCTGATAAATTTACATCTCTAACATCTTTATATGAGCCTAAATAAATATAATATTTAGGTCAATCTGTAGTTTTAGGATTATATAATCTTCATTGACCAACTCAATAACTTTGTTGTATATTTTCTTCAGATACTATCATTGCTACTTTAGATGTGTCTAAACTATAAATATCATTTTCATCATTATATTTAATAGCATCTATTGAATAAATTACAGTTCCAATCGAAAGTTTATTTAAATTCTTTTCATCTTTAGGATTAATAGTAAAAATCTTTTCAGGTCCTATACCGCGAGTACCTCGTGGAATATGAAATGTATATTCTTTATAAAAAGGATGCTTGTCAAAAGGAGAACTATCAACAAAAGCCTTTTCTTCGTCTGTTTTACCATAACTAAAATGTTCTTCTTTCCATTGAACATTATAAACAGCATAAGGAATTTCAAAACCTAAATAAATTCAAGCATCATCTTCTTTATCTTCTAAACGACGACGTACGTTACACCAAGTATAACGAATTTTATCATTAAAATACTCATCCTTATCATTAGGACCTGTAAGATCCTTTTTTCCTGGTACCATTTGAATATTTGCTGAACCAGTATTATTAACAGCAATATTGCCAGAATCTAATACCTTAATATTTTCATAATCTGAAGGCGTATTATTTGTAATGTATCCATCTTTATGAGGATAACGATAATCTCAATAAGTATTATCTGCAGGATGTTCTAGACTAAAACCATCTGTAGCATAAGTACTCATTTGTCCAACTGCTTTTTTTCTTTCAGCGTCTAAAGAACCAAAATCAAAATTAGGAATAGCTCCAGAAGGACCGACAATTTGTCCAATATATTCTGCATATAAAGTATCTTCTGTACCCATGTACCTATTATCAGCTTGTTTTAACGTACGCTTAAATAATTTACCATTATTAGGATTCAATTTATTATCTGTATCAATTATACAAAGTTCACCATATCAGACTTCTGTATAGTTAACTCTTTTTAAACATTCATCCATAGTAAATGGAATAATATTTTCAGCAGTTCAAGTAAAATTATCTCCTTTTTTATAACTAGAATTAAAATAAGCATTTAATATTCATGCTTCTTCCTGAGATAAAATACTTGTAGGATTTGCTAAACGTTTAATATAAGCAGGATCACTTGTATTAATATATTTAAATTTTGCTTTAATAACGGGGGAAACTCCTTGCTTTCCACCGTAGAAACTTTCTAAGGCCATGTTTCCCCCTTTTATATTCTATATTCATAATCAATTATGAATCTATCTTTATCATAATCTCTAACTACTACTCCTATACTAGAAATAGTAAAATCTGTCAATTCATAAAAACCAGATTGACCAATTTTAATTTCTTCTCCGTTAATAGCTAAAAGCTGTTGCGGATGCCCTTGAACAGCGATATGTGATAATAAAGATGTTCCAGCTTGAATATGATTCTTTATTAGATTTGTTACGCTGTATAATTCAAATTGTATTTGACTTTTATCTAAATAAGTACCATATAAAGTTCCATTATTTTTATCATTGATATATTGAATACTATCTTGATAACTATCAGAACGGTCTGTTTCTAATAATAAATAAGAATATCCATCCATTAAGTCATATTTTGGAGAAAAAACAAAATCAAAGGTAATAGTAGTAGTATGACTATCTCCTGCAACTTTTCACCCCTGTAAAAGATAATATTCTGATTTATTAACCACTTGATATCATTTATTATTTCAACGATAATAATAGCCCAATACATTTTCTATAGCAGTATAATACAATTCTCCGTTGTTATAAGTTATTGTTAAATTAGATTGATCTAATCTACTATCATGATATTTATCCATTACTTGAGCTTTTTCTGTAATTCCAGAAGGCCCTGTTCCTGCAGGAACGTTATATAGAATTACATGACTCATATCATCATCATCCGCTTTAGTAGGCGGAATAATTAATTGTTGAATATGTTGATAACGACTTGTATCAATCCTTCCATTTTTTTGAGGGCATAATTTTAAATTTAAAACAGTAGAATATTGGTGATTTTGAGGCACGGTTAAACGAACATAATAAGTTTCTCCCGCAACTATTAAAGGATTTTTACCATTTAATAAAGGTAATTCAATTTGAATATCTCGATAATTTGTTTCGTAATATGTAATTGTTGGTTCATCATTATATAAATTATTAATATATTTAATTGCTTTATTTTGTAAATTTTCAGAACGATATTGCCCTATTCCATAGCTTGTAGTGTTTGCCATCTAAATCACCTCCTTATAATCTTTCAGAAACTTCGTTTAAAGTTACTGTCATATTAGCACCTGGACCTAACGCTAAATTAATATTCTGAATCATAAAATCTCCATACGTATTTGTGCTATGGTCAGATACTTCAACTCTGCTATTAGGTTCAAGATAAAAAGCTGGAATTGATGTTAAAGAAACAACTTTTTGATATTTAGTATGTGCAAATAAATCATATCTTAATGTTTCATATGCACTATTTAAATATCCACCAGTAATTAAATTAGAAAAAACTTCATTTGAAACTTGAACTCAAGGTTGTCCATTTAATATACATTCTTCTCTTTGAGCTTGTAACATTTTTAAAGAATTTTCAATAGAAACTCTTTGTTCTGTTACTGTGGTATTATCAGACCAATTTTCAGAAGGATTATCTTTATTAAGAAAAATTACATTTGGTATTTCTGGTCTAAATAAACAATTAATATCGTCTTCATGATGCACATTCAAACGACGACCTATATTTTGGACACTATATTCTCCAAGAGAAGCAGAATTTGCATCAATAATATCAAAAAAGAAATTTCCTTGTGCTAAAGATTTATAATGAATAGAACCATCCTCTTCTTCACCAAAAAAACATTGTTTATCTCTGCGGAGGTCATATTCATTAGGTCAAAAAGTATAAATATCTTCATAATAAGGTCCTGGATCAAGACCTAGATTATTTGCTTCTATTCCATATAGATATAAAAAAGTACGTCAATCAATTGCATGATAAGGTCCTAAAATAACATATTGCTCATCAACAAGACTAGGAATAGAAGAACTATAAATAATTGGCTCAACTATATCTTCTTTGGTTAAATCTTCTTTAAGATATAATTTGTGAAAACTTGTTCCAGACCAAATTCAAAATTCATGTACATTATTTTCATCAATTGTATGATATATTTGATCCATATTTCCTACTGCGGGAAGAGTATAAATTATCTTTTTTAATCCATTTTCTAATTCATATTCACTTTCTACTCCGTTATATCACTTACCTAATCTATTGGTTTCTAATATAACGGAATCTGCCGCAAATTCAGGATGAGTATAATAAATAATATCATCAAACTCTCCATATGACCCAATTGCAGGAAATACTTCTCATTCTTGTTCAGATAAAGTTGTAGAATATCTTGAATGTCCATTAGAAGCATCTGCATTAACATATTCTACAATTTCTGGTTTTTCGTCAATAACACATCTATATCTAATAGAATAATTTATATCACTAGTTGTACTTTTTCTAATTCCATCTACTACAAAATCATTTTTAATATTATTATAATTTGGAGTAACTGTAATAGAAGTAATATTTTTTGCATCAGAAAAAGTATACGATGTTTTTTCACTAGTCGTTTCTATTAAATATTGTATTTCAGAACCAGTATCTAATTGAAATTGGCCCTCTTGTAAATTTACATGCCGTCCAGGATTACCCATCTCTTGGAGAACAATATTAGATTGAGTAATATTTAAATAATTTTTAATTTCTCTAAAATGAAAGATACCAAAAACATCAAAAAAATATTCATAGTTACCAAGTTGATTTTTAATAGTATCTAATACTCCGCAAACAGTATCACCTGCTGCTCCAGTAATTTCTCCAACAGGAACAAAATCTGTATAGACATATCCAATATCATCACCTTGTTCATATGTAGATACGATTTTGTCTTCTGGTTTTTCTAAATAAAAATTATATCCAAGTCGCGGGTCAGTATCACTTAAATCCTCTAAATAAACTGGATTTTCTCCATTTCATTGCATTATTTTTTTAGTACGAAGCGGAACGTCTTGAACAATAATATTGTTTAAATCTTCTCCACCTCAATGATGTACTAATTCTGTAATAATATTATAATATAAAACTTTTTGTTCAGTGATAGTTCCATCTGCTAATTGAGTTGTCATTATATCAAATTGAACTGTCGCAGGTAAAGTTCCACCCACTTCACCATTTAATAAACACATTTTATCTTTTAATTGAAGATTTAAATTTACTGCAGAACTAGTGGCAGAATTTATGCTAAAAGAATTTATATAAAAAAGACCTTGCGGAAATCATAAAATTGGCCAATCAGGATATTCATCTGTTTTATTTTCTACTCCAATTTCAATAAATATTTTTTTATTTAAAGAAAAATCCATTTCAAGGTCATCTACATTATAAGTTTCTCCACTAACAGAACAAGATAAAGACCCTGCTCTTCTTACAGAACTATTGCCATCTTTAGTAATAGAGCCAGAAGAAATAATCCCATCAATCTCTTTTAAAGGTCTTTCATATCAATCTAACAAAGTCATATTGATATATTGTTTTTGATTTACAAAATCGTCAAGCTGAGCAAGAAAATCTCTTTTTCTTTGCTCAGCATTAACATTATATGTATAAGGATTTTCTAAATAAGGATTATCTTTTAGATGAGCCGTATAAGAATCTTGTAAATAAGGATAAGTTTTTCTCATCTAAATCAACTCCTTAATTGTTTTGTGTTGGAGGATCTCACATTTTCTTTAATATAGAAGCTCTATAATCAAACATACCATATATTGGAACTCGAGCATAGGCAATTGAATAATCGTTATTTGCAATATTTGGAAAATCAACATTAAATCAACCATAATCTAAATAATAAATTTTATACTCAATTTCTCCTAAAGTATTAATAATGCCATAAATAGTATTTGGTTTAGGATTAAAAATTTGTGCTTTATCAAAAATAGTATCATCACTTAAAGTATATCAAGCATCAGCTACATTATAAGCATCTTCTTCGTTATATGGTTCTGTTAATTGAATCGTAACAATAGCTTTGCGAGGGTCATCATCAGCAACAATTGCACCATCTGTTCAATCACCACTATTTATACCAGAATCTTCATAGTTATATACAAACCATCAATAAACGTTGCCATTATTAGAGCTACTTTCTGAATATCCAGAATAGACAGAATTGTCTAAAACATATTCTCATTCATCTAAATAATCTTGTCTAGCTTTTGGAGCTTGGACCATACGTTTACCACCAATTCAAAGCGATTTAGTAGGATATTCTGTTTGAAGATTTAATATTCCAGAACGTCCTACAATATACTGCGTTGCTGCAGTATCACTAGTAGGTTGAATATATAAAATAGTATAAGGTGTACCATCAAAACTGACAGCCTTTCAATAATCAACCATTTGTTCTGTTTTTATTCCAGTAGTAGAATCTACATCGTGAGAATAATATTTTGCATAAATTAATGGTTGGATACTCGTCTTTCAGTCTCATTCTCCTGAAACTTGACCAACTATATTTTCAGTTATCTCATAAGAATTAGGCTCTGTAACATCGTCATATCTTAGATAGTATTCTAAAATATAATCTAAAGTTGCGGTTGCTCCATCAAACAAAGTAATTTCTTTAACAGCTAAATTAGATGGTACTTGATAATATCCTTTAGAATTAACAAAAATAACTCTTTCTAATTGTAAGTTTGGGTCATGTGGAGAAACTAAATTTAATTTTAATTTATAGCCTAAACCATAGTTATTAAGATTAGACCCATTTCTCATATATGCGTCAATAATTTTATCAGTTGCTATATCATTTCCCGATGAAGGAGAAATTGAAATACTTTCTCCACTATCCAAATTAATTTTGAATAAATTATTGCCAAATTTATTTTTAGCATTAGCAATTTGATTTTCTCAGTTGTTTAAAAATTCATTAATAGTTTTATTATTATCTGTATCTATAGACTGACCGGTAGCTTGATCAACTGCTTTAACGACTTCTACTTGAAATGCTCCGTCTTTTAATTTAATCTGTAAGGTACATTTAATACTTTGACCTTGGTCATTCATGATAGTAACATTATCTCATTCAAATATAATATCAGTGTCAGCATTTGGAGACAAAGAAGTTAAATCATATCATTGAGGCAAAGACTCAAATTGTATTCTTAAATCTCTAATTTTTATTGAATTAGAATTAAAAGATCAATTTTGATATAATCCTTGATATAAATTGCCTATTCTTTCTGCAATAGATGGAATAATAATTTCATTTTCTTCGCCATTACTATCCAAAACAGTAGTATAAATTTTAGCATAATTACTAGCATTAACTAATGTAGTTGGATTACTAACATCTGCAGTAACATGAAATGTTTGACCTAATAATGTTCTACTAATAGGAGTATCAATGTCTATGTCAGGAGAACCATTAAACATTTGACTATAAGAATTTTCTACTTTATAAATTCCAAGAGCATCAAGTTCTTCTAAAGAGTTGCCATCCCCTACTTCATAAATAGTACAAGAGAAATTTCATACTCTGCGGCCGAGCTGTGCATTTGGAGTTAAAGTAATGGCATCAACCATTACAATCATATTACCTTCAGTCATAGAACGATATAATTTAGGTTCGCCATCATTTAACCATTCTAACGCTTCTTCTCTAAATTTTCTCTCTCACCATCAATTTTCAAAAGGATAAATATCATGTTTACCCATTAATTGTGTGCGGCGTTTAGCATTATTTCCTTTAGCTTCATTATTTTCAACTTCCGCGGCTTTAGCAATATCTTGAGAATAAGTACCATTTGTATAAGTTTGTTCTATTATTGTCCCATCTTCTTGTTCTATTGGAACGGTAATTAATTCAGTTTCTCTAACAGTATCATTGCGGAATAAATATTTACCATTCATTCTATCATTATACAGAGCCATTTCTCTGCTATAATCTAAATCTGACAAAAATTTACGATTGTAATCACTTTCTGCAATTATCATTCCGTTTAGCTGGAATTGTTTATATTTTAATTTTGCATTTTCTGCAAACCTAGGATACTTACTTCCTAAAGTATCAATTTTTACTCGACTTGTAACAGAATTCAAATTTGTTATCTGAGCGTTATATCGAATGGCTAATTGTTTGTTACCTCTAGTAAGCAAAATATCATGAAAATCTGGATAAATAATAATCGGACTTGTTACATGTTCTGTTCAAGAACCTTTTGCAGTAAGATATTGACAACCATATTGATAACCAACTAAACTGCTAATAGTTTTGTCAATTACTGTACAAGTAACATCCTCTCCATCTGCAACATATACACAACGAATTAATTCTCATTTATCTGTACCATAGACTCTACGTTTAATAAATAAGAAACCTGGACTAATTAATCCTTGATTTTCAATAGATAATTCTACTCAACCATCTTCACAAGTAACAATAACTTCTTTTTCTTGTCCATAATAGGGTAAATTAATTCCATGAAAATTAAATTGTGGATTAAAACCTAAATCTAAAGGTTCAATTAAAACAAATTCAAAATCTTTTGTAAAAGTATATTGATTATTTGTAGTAAAAGTTAATTCTAAAGTATAGGTTTTATTAATTTCCGCTTCTGTTAAATCAAATAATCAATAAAAACTATTTGTTTTTTCTGCTTTAGAAGTATATTGTACTTTACTATCATCGACATATAAATTTTTTTCTTTATCTTTGATTCTAATACGATAAGACATTAAATATTCATTATTAGAAGTAGTACGGATATCTCTTTGATAATATTCTGTTTTTGCTCTATTATCTAATCCAGAATCATCATACCCTTCAAAAGTTAAATTTCCTGCGATTGGAATAATGCCAGGAAGATATTGTGGTACTCGTTTAGGCACTACAAAATCAGAAGGAAGGTTTGTGATTGACATAGTGTTAGATACTAAATAATCGCTTAATTCTGGTGTAAAATTATTTAAATGAATTGTAATAGTAGGAATAGCTTTAACTAAACAAACACTTGACCATTCAGAAAAATATGCTCTTTTTTCTGAAAGATAATTACTATTTCAACTATTAATAGGAGAATAACCTGATTCTATATATTTATCAAAACGTAATTGTACTTTATAATAACTATCTACTACGAATTTTCTTTTATTTTGTTCATTTTTCTTTAAAATATCAGGAGGAATATATAAAGTATATTGATTATTATTTCTATCAAATTTAATATAAGGATTAGTATCACCGGCTAATAACTCGGTAAAAGGAATAATCCATACTCCATTAATTAATGTAGTGCCCGCAGGGGTATTCATATCCTTATCAGTACCAAAAGCATTTTTATTTGTTTTTTGATTTACTAAAGTGACATGGAGATATTGAATTTCATAAGAAGAATTATAAGGAGATACACTAAAATCAATCGCAGCTCTTGATTCATTTGGAAAAGCGGGCATAAAAGTATCAACTAAAGGAGGATAAAGAGTGCTAAGAAGTGTTGCCATAATTTATCCTCCTTATTTTTATAATTGATTCATTAGAGTTGTTAAATTAGAGTCTATATCTCCAGTAATTTCATATCATTCCATAATTTGAGAATACACTGCTGGAGCATGATTTGATGTAGAATATAACATAAACATAGGTCTTTTAAAAAATGATTGCACATGAGTAAAAAAATGTGATAAAGTTAAAGTAGAATTTTCTTCTTTTTTTACTTTATCAAAAGTTGTACCTATATCATACGTTGTCGTATTAGGTTGTTCTTTATCTGGCTTATATAAAATTTTATTAATCCAATTCGCCATTTACCTCTTCCTCCTGTTCCTCTTGGACAGAAGCTTCTTGTTGTTGTTGAACTGCTATTTGAGCTTCATACATAGCTTGTTGTTGCTCTGTAAGATAATCTATCCATACTTGCTCTTTAATTTCTAATAAAAGTTTATTCAAAGCATCTTCCATCATAGATGCTGGAATTTGATATTGTTGCATTACATTTGCCACATATTGTTGTAAAGAGGCTTGTAATTCAAAACGTAATTGTAAATTATTCATTTTATCTCCTTTTTAATTAATAAACTATTTATTTAGAAGGTAAAGTACCTCCACTTCTTGTTGAAGAAGAACCATCAGCAAAAGAAATAGTATATACTATTTGATTTCCAGCAATAGTAATTGTTATATTTTTAATTAAAGATTTTATTGCTTCTGTGGTAATAAAATCTTTAATTTTATTATCTATTTCAGTTTTATTATAAACTTCGGTTTTATTATAGACTTCAGTTTTAGCATAAGTTTCACCTTTAGTATACGCCCCTCCATTTGTTAATTGCCCAGGTGATGGCATATTATATATAAATTCAGCAAAATTTGAATCTATATTTGGTCTACCATTGTCTTGTAAAGTAATTTTAGGTCCATAAATTGTAATTGGATCACCTAATGTTGTACCTTTACTACCACCACTCATACCAGTACTATCACCATCACAAATAGCACTACTACTTTGACCATAATATTTTTCTTTAATATTAATATTTTTGCATCCATAAATATCATAGTCAACTCATAAACCTATTGGTATTGTACCGTTATCTCAACTATCTTTTCCTGTATTATCTGAAACTTTACCTGCAACAACTAATCCACCCATAATTCTTGATTGCATATTTACTACAAAATTATAAAATCTGGTATAATAAAATTTATTTGTTGTAGTGTTTTTATTTTGTATTAAATTGGTTCTAATACCTATACTTCCATAAGCATTGGTATTTTCATCTTCTAACGTTTCTGTTATCTTCCCATAATTATTATCTTTATTTAAATGACTAGATTTAACAGAAACTTCAAAAGGTATACCATCCCGAGGAAGATATCCTCCTGTTAATTGTGAACCAGTTTGGTCATCTTGAAAATCAGAATTTACCCAATTACTATTACTAGTATTCATTGTTAATTTTGTATAAGTAGGATATATTGTTTTATCTTTTGCTTCATTTTTTGTTTCAGCATTATTACCAACACAAAGTTCTAATTGAGGATTAATAGGAGTAGCTCCCGTTGAACCAGATGCAACTCCTTTAGATGCAATATAAATTTTATAAGGAGCTGAAAAATTTAAATCATCTTTTGCATTAATTTGACTATTAGTAATTAAACGTAAATTATTATTAATAGTTTCTCAAGAACTACCAGCCATATTAGAATTATTACTTAAATTAGATTCATTCTCTCTATTAAGAGAAATAATACTTTTAGTTAATTTGTTTATATTATTTAAAACTCCTAAATTAACTTCTGTATCTTTTATCTCTAAATGAGATTCTTCATATTCTGTTTTTTCTTGACCTTTAAAATGTTTTAATCTCATTCTAATATAAGGATTAGTTTCTTCTTCTCCTTGAGTAGATCAAGAATCAATGGTATAATTTTTTGCATTTTTAATATTAACATTACCATAATTATATTGAGTAAAATCACCATTATTAATAGTTAAAGATTGTGGAATACAATCTTCAGGATTAATTACCATATTTTTAATTTTTTTATTAAAAAGATTTTGAAAATTATCATTTTCTGATTTAAAAACTCCAACATTTCAATTAAATAAACCTGTAGTTTTTAAAATATTTTTTGAATTAACATCTCTATTAAGAGATAATAGAGTGTTTTCACCTAATTGAGTTTGAGCTTCATTGGTAGAAATTTTTATATTGGCATCAGTAATAAGATGTACAAACCCTCATTTACTATCTTCATTATTTTCTTTTGGTATTGCAGAAGAATTTTTAGCAAATAAAGAAATAGATTCTCCATGCATACTAATAGGTTTTTCATATTCATCATTAGCGCTACCACCGCTAATATAAACAGGATTGTTAACTTTAAATCGACCATCTTGTGGGACTTCAATAAAATTTTTAAGAATTGTATGAGTTCCATATCCTACAAATAAACCAGCATATTTTCCTTCAAGAGTTGTATATCCAAATCCAGGAACAAAATTCATACTCAAAGAAGTTTCTTGATCTTTTAAAGCATTACTATAAAAACGTCCTGTTGCATCAATACCAACTAACGGAAATCTTTCTCATTTATTATTTTCTTGATAATGTCTAAATAAAGTGAAAAAATCTTTTTGGTTTGGATCAAGATTTAATTCAAAACTATCTCCAGTTTTTACGGCTGCGTTTCCAGAACTATTGTCTATATCAAAATCTTTTGGATTATCTTTATCACTAGCAGTGCGAGGGTCATATACTGTTAATCGTTTTCCTTTAATAGAAACATAAGGTAAAGGTGCAGCGTTTAATAAAATACCTTTATCTAATCGACCAATATCTCTTTGATGATTAGCTTTTGTTGCTCAATTATCTTTATAAGGCTCTGATATTTCTTTTAAATTATGATTATTAAGATCTACTGCATCTGTGATATAATATAAACTACGACGTCCTAAACGTCAACCACCAACTTTACTAACTGCACCTGGTCTTAATTCAACACGTCCTTCATTATATCCATCATCAGCGGCGTTTCTATCAGAATTTTGATATTTATATCCTGTAATATTTCCTTCATTATCTACTATTGCATTAACATCTGGTAAACCAAAATCAGCATCTCCAGTTTCAGCATTTAAAAAAATTGATTGTAAACCATGAGCATAACCAAATAAACCAATTTCTTTTTCATTAGAAGCTCCACCAGTATATGTTTCAGTTTTACCCATTAATACACCAGTAAAACGATTATTTAAATCTTTTTCTCCAGCTCCAATCTGTGGAGCCATAATATAACCACCATCTTCATCAATAGTAACAGTATTACCATCTCAAGCATTAAGTGAAGCTAATCCAAAAGTATTAAGAGTCATATTAATAGGAGCATATATAGTGGCATAAACCTTTCCTGAAACATATATTTCAGCTTTAATGTAATTATTGGTAATACTTCCATCATAAGTATCTGCGGGAAGCACATATACCATAGATTCTATTCTACCAGATTCAGTAATAATAAAATCATCTTTATTTATTGTAATAGTTTTTTGACCATTTTTAGAGTTTTTTTCATCCAAGAGAGAAAAACAAGGCCATTTTTCTTGATAAATATTATCTTCTTTATTTCATCCACCACATGCAGTTCATACAATCTTTTCTGCGCGCCGAGGAATGTTAAAAATTTTTAATCCTTGGTTATGATTATAAACTGGATTGCGGCCATCCGCATTGTATACAATTTCATTTAAGTAAAAGTTTTTATCTATCGCGGGTTTATTTATTAATGCTAATTTTGTAATATCGTAATGTTTAATTTCAATTATTGGTAAGGTAAAAAAAGCATAATATTCTTGTTCGCTATTATATAGCTTTATATTAGCTCTTAAAATTTGTACCCGTCTACGATTTCAATTATTCTCGCTATCATTATATAAATATTTATATTTTCAAGTTAAAAATGTTCCTAATGAATTTTCTACTGTATTATTTATACTAAAAAATTTACCAAAATTATTTACAGAAGTCTGTGTATTACCTGCAACATTCCAATAAACTTTGTCTCTATTTGTTAAAATTATTTCTTCATTTTTTCTATATAATTTAACAACTAACCCATTTTGTTTTTGCTGAAGAGTTTCATTTTCTTGCATATTTATACTTTCAGCTAAAATGATTTCTTCTGTAAGATTTGTATTTCCAACATTAAATGTTCCATAGTATTGATTATCATAATCTTGAACGTATAAAGTTAAAGGCTGATAATGTAAAATTTTATAAGGATCATTTAAAGTTGAAAATTCTATCTTAGCAACAACATCAGTGCCATTTGTTCCATTATTGCCTTGCTTACCAAAATAAAAATTAGTATCTTTATAAAAATTATCTCCTGCAAAAGTTATATGACATGTAATTTGATTATTATAAGCATCTGGGTTATATAGTTCTGCAATATTAAATTCTAATTCATGTCCACTATAATTTTGAACTAAACCTGTTCCTGGATTTAAAACTAACTCATCTAAAGGCTTTATCATAGTATCTTCTAAAGGAAAAATTCATTCTACTTGATAATTAGCTCCTTCAATTTCTAATCCAGAACGGTCTAATAATTTTACCTGCAAAGGTTGAACCTCTAAGGGGTCTTTATTTTTTTCTGCGCAAGGAGTGTTACCATATTCGTCATATTGAAAAACTTGATCTCCATTAATAATTTGAATTCTGTAATTAGCTACAGAAGTATCTTGACTATTTTCAAATTGTAAAGAAGCAGAACCGATATCAAAATAACTATTAGTTACTTCTCTATATTTTTGAACATAACAAGTAACGGTAAAACCTGAACTACTTATTGATACAGGATATTTTATTCGAGTAGCACTTTCTGAATCTAATATCTCTTCGGTATCATTTTGATAGTATAATTTTATTTTTTTAAGTAAACTTTTTTTACCAGATAAAATTATAGCTTCTCTTGGATATTCTAAACTATCTTCATAATTAACATAATCAGCAATTTCATTTAAAAATAATTCATATCCATTGGCTATATCATTAATACTTCAAATATATTTATAAGGTTTTTTTTCTGTTCCACCCGCATATTCTAAATATTTACTATTTTCATCATTTCTATTTTCATTAATTAAAACAGAAATAATAGGAGTTCCTTTGTCAAAACTAAATTTAGTACCAAGATTTGATTCTAATTTTATATCTATTGCTACATCTTTGTTAAAAATAGAAAAAACGTAAGATAAAATTACTTTATCATCTGCACTTGGTTCATATATCGCAATACATTTATAATTATTTTTATACGCTTGATTTTGTTCAATATCAGAAGAAAATAAATAATTAGTTTCTTTATGAGTTAATTGTCGCCAACCAGACCCTGCATATGCATTATAATTTGGAGATTGAACATTAATAACATTTGAATCTTCTTTAAATCAAAGATAATTAACTTTATTATTTGCAGTTAAATCTTCATAAAATTTTCTCATAAGGGTTGCTTTAAATTGAGTATGAGATAAATAACCTGATTCAGGATTATTAGAAATTATTTTATCAAAATCTGAATAAGGCTCTACTTTTAATGTATAATCTCCAGATTGCTGGTCTAAAGGATTCATAGCATATATCTGTAAATTTCTTACAAAAATATCGGGACCAGGTTCTCCAATAGGTCACATATTTTCATAAGTAGTTTCTTCTGTATCGGTGTAAAATCCTTCTTTATAAAATAAAATACTCTCTAAGTGACTGAAAGTATCTAAATCAATATTAAAAACATTATATTGAGTATTTCAAGTATTAAAAGCAAAAGGATTGCCTATCATATCATCAGAAGATAATACAAACTGAATATCTTTTTGCGGAGCATCTCCAATAATTTCTTCGCATCAGTCATATCATCTATTTTTTAAGTTGGATATAGATTCAACATATTTTAATTCATTTAACAAAGATAAAAAAGCATTAATAATATTTTGAACAATTTCAATATTTAATTTTGCATTATCTTGTTTAAAAACATTATACATACTAGTAACCATATCAATAGTTAAATCAATATAGCCACTATCATTTTGAGTAAATTCATTAATGTCTGTAATATTTTCATTTTCAATATAACTAATAAAATTTGTATTTATGGCGTTTCATAAAGAAATAATATGACTATCAACTTTAATATCTTTAACAATATTTTTAGATATATATTCAAGAACTTCTAGATTAGTTTCTCCATATCCTTTATTTAAATTATCAAAAGTAAAAGTAAAAATTAATCCATACCGGGCATTAGGTTGCTGTTTTTGAATAACATCTAAATTAGTTAAAAAATCAGCTTTAACCATTATTGCTGTTGTATCTTCTTGATATAATTTAAAGCGTTCATTGTTAAATAATATATCATTATTTTCTCTATCTTTTAAGTAAATAAATTGAGCTCGATGTTCAATGCCATGCTCATTATCTCTAAAAACAGGATGAAAAGAATGTAAACCATATTTTAAATCTTTAATTTTTTGATTTACATCTGTTGTTTCCAAGAGATTAGGACCAACAATAGAGTATTTATTAACCGCAGCTGCTACTACACTAGCTGTTCTATCTGTCTGCATAGTACTTGTGCGGCCAATAATTATTTTTTCTTTTGAAAAATTACCTTCGGGTACTAAAATATATACCCCTGTATGCGGAGTATATATATCTTCTTCTTTTTGAGCTACTGCTTCAATAATACCACCAGAATATTCTATCTGATAAACACTTTTACTATTGCGTTTACCAACATTTTTCTTTATAATTCCTGTAATAGTCTTATCTAATTTTAATTCATTGTTGCGCTGTGTGACAACAGCGTCAATGGCTTTTAAAATAGTTTCTTGAACTTGAGAACTATTTGTCATACTGCGCTCCTTATCTAATAAAAAAAGGAGAAGAATCCCGTGAGATTCTTCTCCTATTATTTTTCCTTATATCTCACTCTTATTAAAATAAAAGAATGAGTATACGAGTTATTTATTTTTACCCTAAATTCTACGATGAGCATATTGATAGGCTTTATCGCTAAGTCCTAATAAAGCTTCTCTAATGTCATTTGCATCAGTAGCATTAGGAAATGTAGCTTGAATTTCTACTCGTTGTTCCGTAGTTGAACTATATGCACTAGAAATATTATTTGCAGAAGCTTGTTTAACTAATCCATTAAATATTCCTTGATTTGAGTTAATTATATTTCTCATCATATCAACTGCTGTAAGAATATTTTTAGTATCATCTGCATTAAGAACAAGCTCTTTTTGATGAAGAACGGCTACTCTACCATTTTTAGGACCAATACCTTGATTTCATATACCAGTATATCCACCGGTATCATAGTTAGCCATAACTCAATTTAAAGCATCTCCATAATCTCATCCTCAACCATTGTCTCAAGTAGCATATGAGCGATTAATTAATTCTTGTCCAGCATTAATCTCTCTTTGACTGTAGCCTCTAGAAGCTAAATTTCCTCATCTAGCAGGGGCATTTCCTACTGCTCCACTATTAATTAAATCATAAACTTCTTCAACACGATTTCGAGAGAGTCCCCCTCCACCAGCACTGGCTGCAGCTGCAGCTTCGGCTTGACGTTTTCTTTCTGCTAATTCTGCAGCTGAAACAATTCTATGATCTTCAATAATATCTTCTCCAGAAAGTAATCTATCAATCTGACTTTGCTTTGCTACTTTTTCTGCTTCAGCACGCTCTCGAGCTTCTTGAGTACTTCTTAATTGAGCAGCCGTTGCAGAAGCTTGATCAGATAAAATACCTAATTCATCTGTTAAACTTTGAATATAAGTAAGTTGTTCTTCAAAAGCTATATTATCAGCCATTAAAGCGTCTTGCAAATGATTAGTTGCTGTAACTAAAATCTCAGTTTGATTTGCTGCCTCATTAACGGCATCTCCATATTCAGCAGTTCAGCCAGTAATTTCTGGGAAAATTCCTCCTGTACCATCTGTTCCAATTAAAGTGTCACGAACATTATACATTTTATCAATAATTGTATCACTAGCTTCAATGACAGCATCTTGAATAGTAGGAATTATTTCATCACGAGCTTGAACTGCATGATCCATCCAAAAGATACCAGATTGTTCTATTAAATTACCTTCTTCATCAAGAATTTGTTCTAACATATTCTTTGCAGAAGTTGCAGTATAATCTGTACCATTTTCAACTAAATATCTTAAAATATCTAAAGTACCTGCTGTACTATCTTCAAAATCTTCTTGACTTAATTCTAGATATTCTAAATATTTATCTCTAAGTTCTTTAAGTTGACGTTCTCTTTCTTCTGCAGAAAGATTCATGTTAGTTGAAATTTCTAATACTTGAGATTGATAACGTTTAAAAGCATTTAGTAAATCATCATAATTAGCTATCTGTTGATTTTTACTTAATTCATAAGCATCATATTCAGTATCTAATAAATCTTGTCTTGCTTGATCAACATCATTTTGATTAGCTGAATAGACATAACGATAATTACCTTGCGTATCTCTGCGCAATTGCATCTTATTTTTATTACGCTGAGCATCTTCAAGCGCAATTTGTTTTTGAAGAATTTCTAACTTAGCATTCGCAAGTTTAACATCATATTCAGAAACAGTAGCTTGATTTTCTAAAAGGTCAAGTTGTTCTTGCATTTGAGCACGAATTTTATTCTGAGTTTGAAGTGAAGTTCCTTGTGCATCATTTAAAAGATTAATATACTTAGAACGAAGTTTATCTAATTCATATGCTTTTTCAACATCGTCTCTATACTTATCATTATACTCTTTTTCTCATTCTCAATTTCTTTCAACATAATCCATGCCAGCTGAGCCAAAAACAGTTTGTAAAGCTTTTTTATTTGCGGCATTAACTGAAGCTTCAAACGCTTCTACTCAAAGTTTTGCAGCTTCTTCTGCAGTATCTCTATAAGCATCTTCCGCATCATTCATAGCTTCTTCTAATGCACGAACCTGTTCTTCAAATATTCTGTCAACCAAACCTGTCTCGGGGTCAGTAAACTTTTCTTTAGCTTCTAAATATCTTTGTCTAGCTTGTTCGTAAGCAATTTCCGCAGTATTTAATTTTTGTTCAAGATTTTTAGCTTGTTGCTCATAAATTGCCGCTTGAGCATCATATGATTCGTCTCCAAAGATTAAAGTATAAGAATCAATATATCTTTCTAATTGATCATTTACTCTATCAAATCTATCTAATTGTTGGTCTCACATATCAGAAATACGTTCTGCTATATCAACCGCATTATCCATTAACTCTTCAATATTTTTCTTATATTCTAGAGCTAATTCTTGAACACGTTTTTGAGCATCTTCTAATCGCTCTTTTAATGCAGCTTTATTATCACCAAAAATAGGATTATCTCTACTATTTTCTTCTCAGTTATCTCAAATATTTTGAAGTTCCCGCAAATCATCAACTGCTATTTGTAATAAACCGTTATTAATACTAATATTATCATCAATACCTTTTTGTAATTCTTTATAGTAATCAATAACATTTTGATAAGTTTTCTTTTCTTGGTCTGTGGTTGCAGTTTTTAATAAACGTTCTTGTTCTTCAATAATATCTTGATAGAATTTTCTAGCATCTGAACCTGAAATATCATAAATACTAGACATAATATTGTTTAATTCTTTAGCTTTAGTAAGAGGATCATCTAAGCTAAGCATTTGTTCACCTTTAGACTTATCATAGAAAAATTCTGCACTAAACTTTGCTCATTCTTCCCGCAATTCTTTAAGGTTGTCAATTGCTTCTTGAGAAGCTTTGTACATATCAATAGATATATCTTGAATTTTATCTTGTAATTCATCTACTGTATTATTTAAATCTTCAATTTCTACAATTATATCGTTATATCTATCATTATTTTTGCCTAATTCATCACCAAGTTTTTTGTATTTATCAATAATTTTATCTATACGTTTAATTTCTTCTTGTTCTGATTCAGAAATTTCACCACGATTAGCAATCGCATTACGTTTATCAATTAATTTGTTTTGACCATCTATAATAGCTTTATTAATTTCATCGGTATTCTTAATAATTCCGTCTTCATCAAATTCAATATTAGGAATTTTTCAAATAATACCTTCTTGAGATAATAATTTTTCAAGTTCACTATCTGCTTTTTTAATAGCTTTTTCAACATCTACTTTTTCTTGCTCTTGGAGAATTTTTAATTTCTTCTCTTGGAGCTGGATTTCTTTTTGAAGAAGTTTGATTTGCTCATTTTGCTTAGCACGAGCTTTTGTACCGATCATTTTATCAGTTGTTTTTTCAACATTATCAAGAATTTTACCAGTTTTATCTAACTGATGCTCAACTTCTTCATAATATTTCTTTTGGTGTTTTTCATGTTCTTTAGCTTCAACAGTTTTTCCTTTAGAACCAGAACCACTGCCTCCACCACCGCCACCTTTATTGTGAGCAAGAATTTGATATTCACCAACATAATAATTGTGATTGTGTGATACCTCAAAATTATATACAATTTGAGCTTCAACATTAACATCAATATCTAAAATTAAATGTCAAGTACCATCAGCAAATAATACTCAATCACCTAATTTTAAATCTTCTGCTTTAATTCAATCTATTATATCATTACGTTTAATTAAGAATTTGTGAATACCTGTAACTCTTAATTGTTCATTTCTAATATATAAAGTATATATAGGTTCTATAGTAGCGTGAATCATAGTTTGAAGGACTTGGCTATATTCATTCTGTTGAGTTTGTTCATTATAAGAAAGAACAATATCTCCAACTTTAATATCTTCAATATTTTTAAAATTATCTATAGTAGAGACTAGAGTACCAGCTACAAAGCAGGATTTTCCTCCACCTCCACCGCCTGAAGATGGACTAGAATGATTTCCTCCAGATGCATTTCTTTTAGTACTTCCACTGGGAGTTCTATGAGCATTAGTAAAATTAATTTTACCTGCTCCAGCTCCTCTTTCAGCATTGTATTTTACTGCAGTTGTAGTATGTTGAGTTGGAGCTGTTTCTGTAGCATCTTGCATTGTTCAACCAACACCATGAACATGACCTGATCAATTAACTGAAGCACTAGCACTAGAAGATGCAAGGCTTGATAATATACCACTAGGTCCTCCACCACCAGTTGCTGTCCCTGTAATAGTATCATTAACTTGTATACCATCTGTTTGTTTAGGTGTTGCGTCTATATGACCTTCAACTTCTTCTCCTTCTTCAACTTCTTGAGTAACATCTGCTGAAACACCTGCTTGATCCATAGCTGCTAAAGCTGCTTCAATAGACATTTCTCCATTATTTACCATATCAGCTAATCCAGCTGTAAAAGCAGTAAGATCTAAATCTGGGCCTGGAATTTCTCCCCCTAAAACATCTCTTACTATTCCCATAGCATAAGAAGCATTAGCACCTAAATCATTTGCTTTTAACGAAAGTAAATCAATGTTATCACCCAATGAAATTAAATCTGCTTCATAAGCAGCTAATTCATCTTCAATTCCATCTGTTCAATCAATTAATCCTAACATATCAAGTTGAGCTAAATAATGAAGTTTATCATATGCTGCGTCTGCTTCTTCTCCAACTCCATAAATAGCTTCATCTAACAAATTTAAAACATCTGCATTTTGCATGAATTCATGAGATAAATCAGAAACATCCATATCAAGAAGGTCACCAATCATATCTCTCATACCTTCAAATGCTTCCATTAAATCTTCTAAATAAACAGCATCATCTTCTGAAGCTTCTCCTGTATTTAATAATAAGTCTCGTCAATCAGAAAGATGTTCATCTGCATCTTGTAAAGCATCGTCATAGCGTAAAATTGCTTCTGTAAAATTTTGTAACATTTCTGCGCTTTGACCTACTTGTTCTGGAATACCTTCCATTTCACCAGCAACTTCAGCAAGATATTTAGCCATTTCTTGATATACACCAGTATCTAAATCAGAATCTCGAGGTTCCATTTCTGCAATTGCAGTTTTAATATCTTCAGGTCTTTGAATTTTTAATGCCTCATCTAAAGAAAGACCTTTATTTAATTGTTCTTGTAATTGATTTAATTTTTGTGCAAATTTTGTATCTACATCAGGATCTGTTCAATCTACTAATTCAGAAAGTTTTATTAATTCTTGATTTGATAAATTATTTAATTGACCAAAATCTTTTAAATTATTAAAAGCTTGTTCTCCATTGCGATAATCTCCTTCTCGAGAATAATGCATAGGATTATCTTGTATTTGATTTTCAATAATTGCTAATTGAGCTTCTGCTGCACTTTCAAGATTTCCCGCATATTCTAATGCATCTGCTGTTAATTGTTGCTGTTGCTCTTCTGTAATTTTTAAATAACTAGTAAGATTTTGAACATATTTTAAAGCTTCTCCATAAGAAGCGCTAGAAAAATCTGCTGATTTCCCTAATATGTTTTGAGTCGTATCTGAATTTAAAGCGGTAGATAAAACAATATTTTCTGCTTGTTCATATTCATTATTTAAATAATCTTTGTTTGATTCAACATAATTAGTAAGTCGATTAATTCTATCTTGACTTTCTCGATTTTGCTGTTGTAATAAAATATATCTATCATTTTCTTCTTTATTAGCTCTATCTAAAATTGCTATTTCTGCATTACGATTTGTAATACTTTGTTGCTCAAGATTAATTAATTCTTTTGATTTTTCTACTGTTTCAGCTATATCTGCAGAAGCGCTTCCATCTGCTTGATATTGCATTTGTCCATTAGCGGTATTAACATAAGTTGCTGCTGTAGTATCAATACCTAATGCTTTTTTATCTTCAAAAGTCAATCCTGCTTCTGTAGCTGTTGTCTTTGTAGTAGAAGTATCTTCTCCTCTTAAAGCAGCGTTATAAGCTAATTGAGAAGCTGTTGCTTTATCAATTTTTTCTTTTAAAGTTTCATAATTATCTGCAGCTGTTACAACGACGCCTAAAGCTTCGGCCTCTTCTTCTAAAGCCTGCTTTAATTCATCTGCTCCTTCTCCAGTTTCTTTATATTTTTGATAAAGTTCATGAATATTTTTTAAACTTTCTTTTGTTTGAGCTGTTCTTTCATTAGAAGCTTCTAATTGTTCTTGTCTTAATTTTTCTGCTTCTTCTCTTTGTTGTTGAAAATATCCAACAGCTGCAGCTAATCCAGCTAATAATAAAGGCAATCCAAAAGACAAAGCTGCTTGTAAAGCTACTTGTTTTATTAATTCAGCAGTTATGACTTTATGTAAAGCTTCTCTACTGATTTCTTTCATTTTTAAACTATCAACAACAACGCCTTGAGATTCTAAATATTGTGTGATTTTTTGCTCTTCAGCTGCAATTGATTTTCTAAGTCTACTAATTTCTCGACCTCGTTCTTTTTTTGTACCTTCAAAGTCAACTAAATGTTTTTCTATAATTCTTAATTGTTTTTTATCTAAAAGATGCTGTTGATTTAATTTTGAAATATGTCCTGCTATAGTTTGTCTTTCTAACATAAGATTATTAATTTCTTTTTGAACTGCAATCATACGAGAATCGCCTTCAACTGCAGAATTTAATTTATTTGTATCTCATGTAAGAGAAAGATTAGATAAACTATCATTAATATTATTTAAAATTGAACTAGATTTTAAAGAATCTAATGCAGGAAGTAATTGAGACATTGCCATTGTAATATTCATTATTGTTTGAAGAATTTTTTCTCCAGTAGATAAATCTTCGTTAGCTCAAAGGCTACCTAAATTTTGGAAAGACTGTCAAGCAAATGTTAATTGTTGAACCGCATTTACAGTGTCAAGAATATTTTGAATATTTTTTTGATCAGCATAACCCTCTTTATATTTTTGTCCAATTTTAGTAGTATCATCTGCTGCATTTTGTGCATTGTAAGCAGTAGTTAACTCTTTTCCAGCTTTTTCTTCAAAATTTTTAATTTCTTGAATATTATTAATATTAGCATTTTTTAATTTTTCTATTAATCTTGTAACATCTCCAACTAATTCATCTGTCATTTCATCTGTATTATTTGTACTGTTAGTTATTTTATCTAAAATTTCTTTGTATCTATTATATGTATCTGGACTTAAAACATCTTTTAAATCATTAAAAGACCTTATTAAATCTTGAGTTTCATTTTTTAAATCAATTTCTCCTGATTTTATATTTTTTAAAAAATCCGTTTGATTAATTTTATTTTGAAAAATCATAAGATTATTACTAAACTCTTTAATACTATTTTGTGAGTTATTCATTTTAGATTGAAAATCTGTTAAAGCTTTTGTTAAATCTTTATCAGACATAGAACGTAACTCTTCAGATAACTCAGTAGCATTAATAGCTCCAAAATCATCCATAAAAGGAGTGATTTTATTTCCTCCTTTTAAAATATTTCCTAAAGACACTCCCATTGTATCAAGAGTATCTCTGAAATTTTGCATAGCCTGTTCTGCAGCATTACTATTGTTAACCATGTCTGCTAAAATTTTATTAGTTTGGTCTATTTGTTGATTGCTAAAATTTTGGCCGTTCTTAGCCATAAATTGAGCAAAACCTAAAATTTCTTGACTATTTTGATTATTCGTATTAGGATTTGCCATTC
>Ga0247611_10002958_pt1 | contig 26131 bp, 15 predicted proteins | sample 177DNAGHGhighgp2_FD_192422 | JGI IMG/M metagenome (GOLD analysis project Ga0247611, IMG submission 192422) | Sheep rumen microbial communities from Palmerston North, Manawatu-Wanganui, New Zealand - 1770 DNA GHGhigh gp2 | ecosystem: Host-associated > Mammals > Digestive system > Stomach > Rumen... | reverse complement strand
CTCCTTCTGCTTCTGCTTGCGCTGGCGTTCGCGTTCTTTGGCTTTTTCCTTGCGCTCGCGTTCGCGCTGCTTGGCAAGTTCCTTGCGTTCCTTCTGCTTATCCTTGCGGGCCTGTTCCTTGGCCTTTTTGGCATCTTTCTTGGCCTGCTCGGCGGCCTTGTAGGCAGCCTTGGCCGAGTCTTCACGCCACTTGTACAGGAAGTCGCGTTCTTTCTCCTTCTCCCGCTCGGCTTGCTCGATGGAATCCTGCTCGGCTATCTCGGCGATGCGGTCGAGCTTGCGCTGGTGCTTCTGTTCCTTCTTGATGCTGTCCTCGATTTCCTTTTGCCGCTTGGCCTCGGCCTTCTCACGAGCCTTGGCCTCACGCTCGAGCTGCTTGAGGTGCTCCTCCTCGGCCTTCTCCTGGGCCTTGCGCTCCTTCTCGGTCAAGGGTGTGGTGGTTGTGGTCGAGGTGGCCGCTGACCTGTTGCGGTAGTCGCTGGCCTTGATTTGCTTGCGTTCGGCCTCTTGGCGTGCCTTCTCGGCAGCTTCGGCTTCGAGTCGTGCTTTCTCGGCAGCCTCGGCCTCAAGTCGAGCCTTTTCTTCGGCCATCTCGCGAGCCTTCTCCTCGGCATCACGCTTGGCTTGCTCGGCGGCTTCACGCTCCATCTGCTCGGCTTCGAGACGCTCCTGCTCCCGCAGCTTGGCAGCCTCGGCCTCGGCTTCTTCCATGGCCTTGCGCTCGGCCTCGTCGAGTTCCTTCTTCTCGAGGTCGCTGTGATCCTTGTCGTTCTTTTCCTCGAGGTAGTTGAAGTAGTCTTCAAAAGTGCGGCCCTCGTTCAACAACAGGTTGAAGTTGTCGACGCTGATGATGACATAGTGCACCTGTCGCGGCACGTTGATGCTCTGATCCTGCTCAAACAGGGTGCGGTAGTGTGAGGCCTCCTTGAAGTTGTCCATTCCCTTGACGATCAGCAGTCCTAACGTGCCAAAGTTCATCTGCTCGATGTCATAGTCCTTGACCTTGAACGAGTTGAAGTTGTGTCGTGCCACCTCATAGAGCAACATGTTGCCGTTGATGCTGTCCACGGGATAGAGCAGGATGAACACCTGTGGCTTGTCGTTGTCCTCGGCAAATGGAGTGAAGGTCCGCTCCAGGTCTTGTGATGAGATGGTGTCGTTGCTCAATCGTGTGGTCCACAGCATGCCACGCACGCTGCTGCCGCTCTCCAGTCGGCGGCCCTGGTTGAGCTGCTTGACGATCTCGCTGGCCACGGGTGTGATGTCGGTCTGCGGGTAGCGCTGCAGCATGTCCTTGAGCACTTCCTTGAATTTGTCGTGATTCTTCTCGGTGAGGTAGCTCAGTGCATCGATGAACATGAACTTGGGCATGATCTTGGACAGGGGGTACTTGCGCATCATCTCGGCATAGGCCTCATGCACGGCAGGATAGTTGTCGGCCAGGTAGTTGGCATAGGCCGCCTCATACATGTCCTCCTGGTCGCGGTTCATGTTCTTGAGGTTCTCGATATAGTTGGGATCCTGCATCGCCATGCCATACTTGGACTCGGGGAAGTGTGTGAGGATGCTGTCCCGATAGGGTTCGGCATCTGCCACCTGCCCGTTGCGCATGAACATCATGTACATGCTGTAGTACACGTCCAGCCGGTAGGTGTTGTCGGGATAGCGTTCCAGCAGCTGGTTGAACTCAAATGCTGCCGCGTCATAGTCCTCCATCTTGTCCTTGAGGATGGTGCCCATGTTGTAGAGGCCCTCCTGGATGATCTCGTGTGCCGACTGGATCTCCTCCTCGGTCTTGGGTATCTGCTTGAGGTAATATTCCTCATAGTGGGGATCCTCGGCACGTTTCAAAGCCTCGGGGTCGACCTTGATGGTGTCTCCATTCTCATTGACCATGACGCTGTCGGCCATGGCCAACATGGCACTGTCGGCCTCCTCGTCGGTAAACGAGAAGGTGGTCTTGTTCCTGCGTCGCCAGTTGTCCTCGAGCTTGCGGCTACCCCACATCTTTTGGAACTGGGTCTTGCCGGCGTTCTTGGTGGCGGTGTTGTAGAAGTACCATGAGTTGTCGGTGTTCATCGTGTAGGTAGCGGGAGCGTTGCCCTTGTCACCAATCTGGCTTCCCTTGGCATTCTGCTGTGCGAGGTACTCCTCGCGCTCGGCATTCTCTTTTTCCTCCTTCTCCTTCTTCTTGAGTTCCTCGATGATCTTGGCAATGACGGCCTTCTGCTGCTCGGGTGTCATGGCAGCGAGTTCCAGCAGCGAGTCCTGCAGGGTGACGTTCTGTGAATAGACGGCCAGCTCATCGAGCACGTCGCTGCGCTTCTTGAGCATCTTGTAGTTGGGATAGTCCTCATTGACCAGCGGGATTGCCTCGGCATAGCACGGCTGGGCGTCGTCATACTGTCGCTGGGCAAAATAGATGCCTCCCAGGGTGAGCTGGCTGATGGCCTTGTCCACGCCATTGCGAGTGCTCTTCTCGGCAGCGAGCTTGTAGTTCTCGATGGCATTGACGGTGTCGCCGTGCGAGAGATAGAGGTTGCCGATAGCGTAATAGATCTGATCGAGGTATTCCTTGTTGCGGTCATAGCGGGTCATGCGTTTCAGGGCCTTGACCTCGCTGGCAATGTTGGCGCCCTCATAGACGGCGCTCTGCTTGATGCGGGCATTGAACTTGGTGCGATAGGTCGAGCCGCTGCTGCTTCCCGCCTGCTTATAGGCCAGGTAGGCATTGTGCTTGTCGCCGACATCCTCATAGAGCTGTCCTAACAGGAAGTTCATGCGCACCTTCTCGTTGCCCTTGAAACCCTTGACAGCCTGCGCCAGATAGGGTATGGCCTGTTCGGGGTTCTGTGACTTGATGTGATAGTTGGCAAAGGCGGCATTGGCCAGTGCCCTGACGCGCTTGTTGGTGATCTCGTCGAGGTGAACGTGTGATAGCACGTTATCGGCCTCGGTGGTCCATCCCATGGCGCAGTAGCACAGAGCCTCGCGCACTTGGCACTCCTGCACGAGGTCCTTCTTCCAGGTGAAGTGTCGAGCGATGTAGCGGAAGGTTGCCGCGGCATCCAGGAAGTCACCCTTCATGTACTGTGACTTGGCCAGCAGGTACCATGCGTTGTGCAGGAAGGGGTTGTACTCGTCACGCGAGAGCCATTCCTGGTACTTGGGGTCGCGTCCCTTGCCGCTCTTGCGCTTGGGCTTCTTCTTGATGGAGTGCAGCGTGATGGCCTTCTCCATCTTCTCGATGGTGCGCTCAAAGCTGCCCGTGGGCTGTGGAGCCTTGGGGTTGGAACGAGCCTCGGCGGGATGCATATATAGGTGCTGTGAGTAGTCGTCCTCATAGGCATCCAGCATCGCCTTTTCCTGCTCGTCATAGTTGGTCTTGCCGTGGAAGTAGACGTTATACTTGGTGGTGAACGATTGCCAGAAACGAGACCTTGCGGTGTTGGTCTTGTTGCTGCAAGCAGCCAGCACAACCACCATCGCAATGACCATCACTGGTATGAAGCGTCGTGTCCTGTTCAATGTCGTTGATTCCAAATTGTGTACCTTATATAACGTGATTAAAAAAGATTTATTGCCTGCCCGAGCCCCGATGTTCGGCTGCGAGTTGCAAAAACTCCTCGCGGATGGCTGCCGGCATCGTGAGTCCACGGTGCTTGATGCTCTGTCCCCAGCCAATGAGGTCTTGCGGTAGCAACGTGTAGAGCACGTCGCGCCATTGCTCTTCTTCCTGGGCCGTGTAGTCGCTGTCGGCACGTCCGGCAAATTGGTCCAGTTCCTCGTCGTCATAATAGGTCACCTGCTGCCTGCACTCACCAGCGAGGATCTGCTCGGAGGGGCAGATAGGGCGAATGCCGCACGACTCGTCGGTGCAGCCTTGCGCCGTGGGGGACGCTTGCATCTCGCTTTGAGCGTCGGGCGCTTGTTCGTCCTTGTGATAAAACAGGCGGTCGATGAGCCACACGACGGCTCCACCGATGAGCAGAATGGCCAATAAAAGGATTGCTGGTTTCATCTGTGACTGGATTATTAACTTGTGGCAAAGGTACCTCTTTTTTTTTAATTGAACCGTTGACGATGCTTGGTTTATTGATTGGTTTTGTGCGATTGGAGAGAAAAATGTAATTTTGCGGCCATCAAGAACAAGAAATGCTATGGCTATGAAGAAAATATTAGTGATACTTGCCGTGATTATGACGGTGCTCGATGCCAGTGCTGTGCTCAAGGAGAGTAACATGCAGCAGACGCTGGCCGTGTTGTGTGAGGAACTCAGCGAGACCCATCAGGAGCAGGCCGATCGTGCGCAGCGCTTCAAGCAACGCAACAAGCAGTTCCAGCGCAGCATCGGTCGAGACCTGGAGTTGTGCAACAACATCGAGCTCATGCTTTATAGCCAGAAGGAGCAGAATGTCTTTGACCTGGCCTATGCCTGCGGTCAGGCCACCGAGCTGTATGGCCGCGTGTCCCGCACGCGCTCGTTCAAGCAGTTTGAGCAGCAGCAGGAGGAGCAGATCGCCCAATATGGCAACCTGGTGCGTGCCTTGAACAACATCCCCGATTATCAGCTCACCACTCCCCAGATGCGTGTCACCCGTGACAGCTGCATCTATCTGGCCCAGGCCATTGCCGGCGACATCTCGCGGGCACGCGAGACGATGAAGGACAACCACGAGAAGCGCCAGTGGGTGGCGAGCAAGGCCAAGAAGCTCAACGACTATGCGATGCAGATGTATGAGCGCATTCGTCAGAGCGTGTTTGTCAATGGCGGTCAAAGCTATTTCCAGATCATGAAGCACTTCTCCTACAACTGGAAAAACAGCAAGGATGACATCGTCGAGAAATATTCCCGCTCACGCAAGTCGCGCAGTGAGTGGCGAGGTCCGCTCATCGGTTTCCTGTTCATCTTCCTGGCCGTGTATGTGCTGGGTGCGCTGCTGTTCAGCTGGCTCATCTTGCGCTATCTGGTGCCGGGGCGTTTCATCTCGTTGAAGTTCCGCAAGAAGCGCTCCTGCATCGTCATCTGTGTTGCGGCTGCGGTGTTTGCCCTTGCCACCTTCATCATCAGCCATGTGACATCCCAGAACTTTATGGCCATGGCCACACGACTGTTGAGCGAGTATGCCTGGCTGATTGCCGCCATCACGCTGTCGATCATCATCCGTCTGGATGCCGATGTGGTCAAGAACGGGGTGAAGCTCTATGTGCCGGTGCTGCTCATGGGGTTTGTGGTGTTCTTCTTTCGCATCGTGTTCCTGCCCAGCACGGTTGTGAATATGGTTTTTCCAGCGTTGTTACTGGTGTTCACCATCTGGCAGTTGGTGGCCAATCGTCGTCACCATGCCCTGGTGCCCCGCAGCGACGTGTTCTACTCCTGGATTTCGTTCATCGTCATGGCCGTGTCCTGTGTCATGGCCTGGATGGGCTACACGCTCATGAGCGTGCAGGTGCTCATCTGGTGGATCATGCAGTTGACGCTCATCCAGACCATCACGGTGATCTATGACCTGTTGCACACCTACGAGGACAAGTACATTCCCCAGAACGCCGACGTGCGTCGCACCTGGTTCTATGATGCTGTGTACAAGATGATAATCCCCATTGTCGCGACATTGAGCCTTGCGCTGTCGATCTACTGGGCCGCTCGAGTGTTTGACCTGACGCAATGGTGCGAGCGCATCTTCCGCTACAAGTTCGTCAACCAGCCCGGGTTGGTTGTGCTGTCGCTTGACAGGATACTGTTCTGCGTCGCCGTGGCCTTTGTGTTCCATTATATCATCTACCTGTTCATCCAGGGCTACCAGTTGTGGAAGCAGAGCCGAGCCGAGTCGAGGGCCATCTCGCTGTTTGAGCGCGAGAATGACGTGGATGGCGAGGTGGATATCCAGACCGTCGTCGAGGAAGATCCCAATGCCAAGGCCAAGGTCAAGGCCGAGTCCAAGGCCGTGACCCTCTCGATGAACATCATCAAGTACATCGGCTGGGGCATCTACATCTACATCGTGCTGGTCACCCTTCACGTCAGCCGCACGGGCATCACCTTCATCCTCACGGGCCTCTCGACTGGTGTCGGCTTTGCCATGAAGGATACCCTCGAGAACCTCTTCTACGGCCTCTCGCTCATGAACGGGCGAGTCAAAATTGGCGACGTCATCGAGTGTGACGGCGTGCGCGGCAAGGTGAGCAACATCAACTACCAGAGCACCCTTGTCGAGACCATCGATGGATCGGTCATCGCTTTCCTCAACAGCCAGCTGTTCACCAAGAACTTCAAGAACATGACCCGCAATCACGGCTATGAGATGGCCAAGATCACCGTCGGCGTGGCCTATGGCAGCCAGGTGGACCGCGTTAGGGAATTGATCATCCAGCGCATCAGTCAGCTCGATTGCTATGACCCGGCCAAGGGGGTGCAGGTGCTGTTCCAGAACTTTGGCGAGAGCAGTGTGGACCTGCTGGTGGTCATGTGGGTGAGGGTGGCCTCACAGGTGGCCGACATTGCCCATATCAAGGAGAACATCTACAGCGTCCTCAACGAGAACGGCATCGAGATACCCTTCCCGCAGACCGATATCCACATCCGCAATGCCGCCCCCGCGCTGCAAGGCCGCGGGCAGTGATTCAACCCCTCGAGTCATTCATGTGGTGTTAATAACTTTTTTGTTGTCATGAGCGTGGCGGTGTGGCAATAATACAGTAATTTTGTTGGCTGCCCTAATGCAGGGAGTGACATGGTAAACCATCTCAAGTAAACATCATGAACGGAATAGGTAAATTATACTTCAAGTATGGCACCATGGGGTCGGCCAAGACCGCCATGCTGCTCACGCAAGCATACAACTTTGAAGAGCGCGGCATGCAGTACCTGTGCATGAAGCCCATTATCGATGACCGCGAGAACGACAACGTGATCAGGTCCCGCATCGGCATCGAGCGCAAGTGCTCATGGATTTACCCCGAGAGTGACCTCTATGAGATGTTGAAGCAGATGTTTGACAAGACGCTCGTTGTCAAGGACTGGATTCTGATCGACGAGGCGCAGTTCCTCACCGCCCAGCAAATTGACCAGCTGGCGCGCATCGTGGACGACTATGGCGTGAATGTTGTCTGCTATGGATTGAGGACCGACTTCCAGTCCCACTTGTTTGAGGGTTCTCGCCGCTTGTTTGAGCTCGCCGACACCATCGAGGAGATCAAGTCGACCTGCTCTTGTGGCCGCAAGACCATCATCAACGCTCGCATCGATGCCCAGGGCAACATCGTCACCGATGGCAACCAGGTCGAGATTGGCGGCGACGACAAGTATGTGTCGCTGTGCCGTCGCTGCTGGCGCAACCGCCGCATCGAGAGCATCAGCCGCGGTGCCATCCGCTTCGACCCCGAGTGACACTCCGCACCCTTTATTGGGTGAGCCATAGTTACCCCTCGCTTGTGAAGTGTCAACAAAACTGAAATTTTATAATTTAACAACGATTTATTTGCGAGTTTTTATACGAATGAGTACCTTTGCGGCCAAATTTGGGAGATTACCAATTGTGGTAAGCCTGAACCGCTAAGATGTACATAAATCATATTGTGGTAGAACTCATTGATTTTCAGTTACTTGACGTTCTGTGTCATGTGACTCGAAAAACTTTGAGTCTCATTTTTTTATACCCCTTAGTTTTCTTGATAGACGCAAATCATTATATTCAATATTCACATTAACTCCTATTTCACATTATGAAAAAGTTACTTACCTTTTTCCTGTCTGCCCTACTGACCATCACTGTCGGTTGGGCAGATACGGTGACATTTTCTGCGTCTTCCGATAAAGGAAGTGTTACTAAAAATGGAACAACCCAAAGTGGCGATCAAGTCACGAAGGGTGGCATAACCATTACATCGTCGAATGGTGTAATGGGAAATGGCGCAAATTATCGAGTCTATCAGAACGGTACTTTAACGGTTTCTTCCACTGTTGGAAGCATCTCAAAGATCGAGATGACCTTTACTGCGTCTGGTACATCTAACTATGGACCTAGTAAAATTACGGCAACTGGTTATTCATATAGCGGAAATGTTGGTACTTGGCAAGGAACTGCTGCTGAATCAGTATCCCTTAGCGCATCAGCCCAAATAAGAATTACTGACATTGTGGTGACATATTCTGGCGGTAGCACGCCTGCCACAGTCACCGCTCCCACCTTCTCGATCAACGGTTCAACCGTCACAGGCAACCAGACCGTGGAGCCGGGTACTGTTGTTACCTTGACAGCCGATGTAGGAAATGTGTTGGCCTATTCGACCGACGGAAGTGATCCCGCCGAAATGGGAAACTCGGTCTTTATTACTGATGGCAATACCGCTACAGTGACAGTTACATCAAGCACCCGCATTCGTGCCATCGCTCTCGATGACGACATGAATGAAAGTAGTGAGACGGATTACACATTTGATGTCTATCCCTTGTCGATCTCTCTTGACCCTGCCGATGGCGCATCATTTACCGTTGGTCAAGATGCCAAAGTCTATGTGACAACCACTCACACCTATGGAGAAACCGTAATCACCTATAGCATTAATGGTGGAGTTGAGCAAACTTATACATCAGCTGGCATCACTATCCCCACAACAACAGCAGGCACTGTTACCTTGACTGTAAAAGCCCTTGACGAGACCTATAATGAGGTGCAGACCACAGCAACCTATACAGTTGCCGAGCCGTTGGCTGGCAACTGGTACAAGAAAGTGACTAACCTGAGTGATCTCAAGTCTGGCAAGAAATACATTATTGTCAATGAGGCCAATGGTGTGGGCATGGGTGCCATCACGGCCATCAATGGCACTAACGTCGGATCTGTTGTCGAGAACCTCACTTTTGACAATGGCCGTGTGAACATCGCTGGTACCGATGTTGCTGAGTTGACACTTGGCAGTAACTCCAGTGTTGAAAATGGCTGGACGTTTGTTTATGGTGGAAGCAATTACCTCAAATGGGGTAGTGGCAACTCATTAACGCAACAGTCAACCATTGATGCAACATCGACATGGACCGTCAGCCAGAAAACAGTCGGTGGAGTCAGTGGCTTCTCGTTGACAAATGCAAGCAATAGCAAACGTACGCTATACTATAATTCAAGCAATCCCCGTTTTGCCTGCTATGAGAATGCCCAAAGCATCGCATGCCTCTATGTTCAAGAAACAACCGATCCATCGTTGAGCCTTAATCCCGAGGAACAATCGGTAGAGCTTCCTGTGGGTGCTAATAGCATTACAGCTCAGGTTACTGTTACTGGTGAGAACTTAACTGGCGATGCCGCTGTCACCACCACTGGTGAGGGCTTCACGGCATCTCCCACGACGTTGACAGCTGCCCAGATAATGGAAGGTGCCACTATCACCGTGACTTACACTGGCACAGCTGCTGCCAGCGGTACTGTTACCGTAACCTGCAATGGCGTGACCGCCACGAGTAATGTCACTGTTACCAAGGCCGTCCCTGATGAGCCTGAGATCAGTTTTGTTGCCGATCCTTGCTTTACCGACCAGACAGTGACCATCACTGCTCAGCAGGGCACGACGATCTATTACACCACCGATGGCAGTGATCCCACGACGTCCAGCAGCGTGTATAGCGAGCCGTTCACCATCGCCTATGGTGGTGCTAACACCGTCAAGGCCATTGCCGTTGACGGCACGGCCCAGAGCAGCGTTGCCACGGGCACCTTTGCCTGGGGTACCGTGACCATCAGCCTCGATCCAGCCAGCGGCACCACGTTCACTGGCAGCACCATGACTGGTACTGTTACCGTGAGCCCGAGTGATGCACAGGTTAGCCTCGAGGGTGCAACCTATGATGCCCAGACCGGCCAGTTCACCGTCACCATCGATCAGGTGGGCGGCACTGCTACTGTCACCGCTACCGCAACATGGGGCAGCCTAACAGCCACTGCAACAGCCACCTATACCCGCGAGCAGATGGCTGCTCCCGCCGCTCCCACCTTCTCGATTGAGGGCGGCACAGTAATCGAGGGCACCCCTGTGACCATCACAGCTCCTGCCGGCTGCACCCTGGTTGTCAACGGCCAGCCTGTTGCCAGCCCGCACACCGTGACCATCACCCAGGACACCACCCTCACCGCCAGGGCCGTGAATGCCGATGGCATGTATACCGACGTTACTTACCACTTCACCATCAAGATGGCCGGTGGCGACTTTGTGCTCGTCCAGGATGCATCGGAGCTGAGTGCCGGCGATGAGGTCATCATCGTCAACAGCGCCACCGTGGGCTACACTGATGCCGTGGCCATGGGCGAGGAGAGGTCTAACAACTTCGGCGAGACCGCTGTCGAGATCACCGAGGGCTACCTGATCGACGGCGAGACCGACGGCCTGCAGATCCTCACCCTCGAGGGCACAACCGGAGCCTGGTACTTCAAGACCGAGGGCGGCAAGTACCTGTATGCCGCCAGCAACAGTAGTAACTACCTGAAGACCCAGGATGATGCAGACGACAAAGCCAAGGCGACCATCGTGATCGCTTCCAGCAGCAGCGTTGCAACCATCCAGTTCCAAGGTGGATTTTCTCGCAACTGGCTGCGTTATAACGCATCAAGTGGCCTGTTCTCGTGCTATGCCAGCGGCCAGAGCGATGTCTATATCTACAAGCGCGGTCAGTCGGTCGCCAAGCCCGTGATCACACCTGCCAGTGGAGCCTATGCCAGCGACCAGCCCGTGACCATCACCTGCAGTACAGCCGGTGCCACAATCTACTACACTGTCAACGGTGGTGAGCCGCAGGTTTATAGCGGGTCGTTCACCGTGCAGCTCGATGAGAACCACACCACGGCTACCGTCGAGGCATGGGCAGTGAAGGGTGAACTCACCAGCAACCATGTCACGGCCACCTATACCTATTCACAGGAGGGTTGGGTCAACAACATCAGGGAGTTCATGGCCCTTGCCGATGGCACCACTGCCAAGTTCAAGAACCCCGTGACCGTGCTGTTTGACTTCTCTCAATCATCATCAAGCACTCAGGACTACATCTGGATCAAGGACCGCACGGGCTACATGAAGCTGTTCGTCCAGCCTGCATTTGATGGCAGCAACAGCATCCCCCGTTACGAGAACGGTGATGTGATCCCCGCCGGATTTGAGGTGACCAAGGAGTATCATGTCGACTCGCAGGGCAGCGGCGGCTTCTATGAGGGAAAATCTACCGACAACTCGCTCGAGAACTTCAAGCTGGCTACCGAGAAAGCCCTTGCCGACCCCGAGACCGTGAAATTGTCGGAACTGATTGCTGGCACGTCAAACTACAACGACCGCTACCTGTATCTCACCAAGGTGCAGGTGACCGCCGAGTCGGGCTATAATTTCTACATCATGGCCGATGAGGATGGCGACGGTGTCGCCGAGGTGCGTGACGACAGCAAGGTGGTGGGTTATGACAAGTACAGCAGCCCCCATCCTTGGAAGAACAAGGTGGGCAATGAAGTGGGTGTCAATTATCCCACCGACCTCACCAAGTTCTATAACGTGACCTGCATCTTCCAGAAGTATGGCAACGTGTATGAGATCATGCCCATCAGGTTCACCGAGTGGACCGACAATAGCCTGCTGCTCGAGGAACTCGTCGAGGTGGGCGTGAGTGGCAGCGACTACACCATCTCCAACCAGTTGAAAGCCGCCGCAGTGACCTGGGACGACAACTACAAGAAGTTTGCCATCTTCGCCAAGGACGATGAGATGTTTGCTGCCAAGCGATATCCCGCTGGCGACCAGAAGGATTACCTCATCGAGTATGGTGACAACACCCTGGAGCAGAAGGACTATGACCAGAGCAACTGGATAGAGATCCTGCTGCCCACCGATGTCAGCAGCAAGACAGCCACAAACTATCAGTCGAAGCTCTATGAGCTCAAGGACCAGTATGAGAACCATATCCTGAAGGCTGCTACCGTGAGTGGTTCCTATGTCGACGTGCTCAACCCCACCATCAGCGTGGCCACTGCTCCCGATGTTGAGAGCGCCTCGGCCTACGAGCCCAACATCTACTGCACGGGCAACTTCCTGATGGAGAACCTGGACGAGGATGGAGCAAAAGCCTATCGTGTGGATGAGGATAAGAATTACTTCATGATGGATGCCAAGCCTCAAGAGTTCTGCAAGGTTGTGTGGGCCTACTTCATGGGCAATGACAACTACTTTGTGGCTCCTGCCCAGGAGGGCGACACCATCAATGGCCACAACTTCAGGGGCAGCTTCCTGGCCAACATGGCCCTGTGTGAGGATATGGACGTCTATGCCTCGACCCCTGTGACCGACTGCTTTGACAGGTCTAACGTGCAGACCCCCGAGGTGCTCTACGGCTACAAGGCTATTGTGCGCAAGAATCCCGCCTATTGGAGCACCAACGGTGCCAACGGCGCTCCGCGTCGCATCCAGCCCAAGGACGATGGCAAGGAGGCAGTCCCTGCCTATATCGTCTATCCGTTGAATGCCGGCACCAACTCGACCGATGTCGTTACCGCCCTGCATGAGCTGAGCGGCAACAAGATTGTCGAGGATGTGCGCTACTACAACGTGATGGGTGTCGAGAGCGTGACCCCGTTTGATGGCGTGAACATCGTGGTGACCCGCTATAGCGATGGCACCACCTCGACCATCAAGATGGTGCGTTAAAGCCACTACACATTAGCGATCACAAAACAGAGCCGCCCCTGCTTCGGTAGGGACGGTTCTGTTGGAATAGGGGGACGGTCCTTTTATTCCAGCCAAGGGCTAATGGAAAGAACCGACCCCCAATTTCACTCCTATTCGATCGCGAATTCTCAAAAAAATGGTTAAAACTGATGTGGGTCAAAAAAATATGTGTAAATTTGCGGGTTAAAAGTAACAAAAACAGCTAACTAACAGCAAGTAGATACAACAATATGCGCAAATTGTTTTTCGTGCTGCTCTTGTCAGCAGCGACCGCTTTGGGAGCCAATGCCCTGACCGTCAACAACACGGCGGGTAACCTTGCCGAGCAAGTGAGTGATCCCCAGATAACCCAACTGACTGTCACCGGTGAGATGGATGCCCGTGACTTCCTGTTTATCACCAACGAGCTGACCGAGCTCACTACCGTGGACCTGAGCCAGGCAACGATTGTGCCTGTTGATGGATCGGTGTTGTATGGCACGGTGGCCGCCTATGCTGCCGACGAGATTCCTCGCACGGCATTCTTTGGCAAGAAACTCACATCGATATCGCTGCCCATGGGCTTGAAGGCCATCGGCTTTGCCGCGTTTGCTGGTTGCTACCAGTTGCAGAGCGTGACCCTGCCGTCAACGGTGACCTATATCGACGACTATGCCTTCTCGGGCAGCGCTCTGACAGCGATAGACCTTCCTGCATCGATCCAGGGCATGGGCAAGGGCGTGTTTTCGCGCTGCGAGGCGTTGCAGACCGCCAATATCGATGCCCAGTATGTGGGTGACTATGCCTTCCTGGGCGATGTGCAGTTGAGTGAGGTGAACCTGGGCAGCAACGTGCAAATGATTCTGCGCGGTGTGTTCAACGGTTGCACTGCTCTGCAGTCGCTCAACATCGACCCGTCGTGCCGCCTGTCGCGCATCGACGAGGAGGCCTTTATCAATTCGGGCCTTGAGAACATCGATGTGAACTCGATGGGCGTGGGCACCATCGGCGACTGGGCATTTGCTCAGACGCGCCTGTCCACCATGGTCTTGCCCGATGGTATGACCAACCTGGGCGTGGGCGCGCTGGCTCACAACCAGTTGCTGACCGATGTCGTGTTCCCTGGCATGGGACATGCTGCCGACCCCACAGGCCGTGGTGACGGCCTGAATGGCACCACACTGATGGCGCCGAGCCACAAGCGCACGATTACCGAGGTCAAGGACTACACCTTTGCTGGCGATACCCAGCTCAATGCTGGTGCCATGATCAAGAATGGTGTTACGACGATAGGTGCCTATGCACTCTATAATGTAAGTCAGGAAATAGACACCATGCGTCTGCCGGCCAGTGTCGCCTATCTGGGTGACCGTGCCATGGCAGGAATGGTGGGAATGAAGACCCTCAAGACTGGCGCTGCCGCCGTTCCCGAGTTGGGCAACGAGGTGTGGGCCGGTGTGGATCAGCCCAGTGTCGTGCTCCTTCCCCCCGATGCCGAGAGCACCGAACTTTACAAGCAGGCCGACCAGTGGATGAACTTCTTCTTCATGCCTCCCGAGGAGGACTTCAAGTTGGGTGACGTGAATCGTGATGGATCGGTCGACGTGGCCGACGTGACCGCCCTGATCAGTTACATCCTGGGTTCGGGTTCCGATATTGACACCAAGGCCGCCAATGTGAACGGCGACGAAGATATCGACGTGGCCGACGTGACCGCCCTCATCAGCATGATCCTGGGCGATAGCTCCGCAAAGTCGCTTAACAGCATCCGCGCGACCTACAGCACGCGCTGGCTGTCAACATCGGATGTGCTGGCTGTACCTACCGTTAACCTGCGTCCTGGCGAGACCCGCACCGTCGAGGTGGCTCTCAACAATCAGGAGCATAGCTATAACGCCATGCAGTTTATGGTGGTAGTGCCTCAGGGCGTGGAACTGACCGGAGTTGAGGGTATGGACCGTGGCAGCAGCCACAGCTACTTTGTGCGCCAGCATGAGATAGAGGAGAATGTGTATTGCGTGATGGGAGTGTCGATGTCGCTTGCGTCGTTTGCCGGCAACGAAGGCAATGTGTTGAAGCTCACACTCACTGCTGGTGAAGACTTCACCACGCAGGGTGCCGAGCTGCTCTTGACCAATGTCGCCCTTGTGTCCACATCGCAGAAAATCTATCTGGCCGCCGACGCCAAGGCTCCCGTGAGCGATGCTACCGGCATCGAGCAGGTGGTAGCCGACAAGCAAGTGGCCAATGTGCGCTACATCAATGTGGCAGGACAGGAGAGCGAGACTCCGTTCGGCGGTGTGAACATCGTGGTGACCACCTATACCGACGGCACGACCAGCACCCACAAGGTAATCAAGTAACAAGAGAATAAGTAGAATACTCATTTTTTGAAAAGATTATAACGAGGCGCCGTGGTCTGTGGAGATCGCGGCGTCTGTTGTTGTCGGGTCGGGTGTGGGAAGTGTGCAATCGGGTAAATGGTTGCGCATGATGCTTTTTTTGTTAAAAATCATGGATGATTGATTATTTTGGTTTATATTTGCACGTTTAACACATTTAATCTCGTTTTGACTATGAATAAAAGTATGCTTTTGGCTCTATTGGCTGTGATGGCTCTGAAGGCTGTCGCCTTAGATGTCACGAATACCGCTGGCACACTGAGTAGCAAGATTACAGACAAGAATATCAGTGAGCTGCGCGTTGCTGGCACCATGAATGCCGCCGATTTCTATTTCATTACCGATAACTTGCGTCAGCTGACGAGCCTTGACCTGAAGGACGTCACTGTTGTTGCTTGCCAGTTAGGGGAATCGCACTATTTCCAGACCAATTTTCCCGCCGATGAGCTGCCGGCAGTGGCACTGGGAGGCCTGGGTGTGACCAGAGTGGTGCTGCCCCAGGGCCTCAAGGCCATTGGCAAGTGCTCTCTGGCAGGCTGTGACCGGCTCACGACAATCACCCTGCCCCCAGCCCTGGAGAGCGTGGGAGACTACGCCTTTGCGGGATGTGTATCGCTCACCCAGGTGGAATTGCCGGCGAGCGTGACCACCGTGGGCAATGGCGCATTCATGCGTTGCACAGCCCTCACCACCCTCACCGTTGCGTCATCAAGCCAGTTGACGCAGGTGGGCGACATGGCCCTGATGGACTGCCCGGCCCTGCAGACTGTGGCCCTGGGTAGCGCATTGCAGTCGATGGGTGCGCGTGTGCTGGCTGGCTCTGGACTGCGTGAGCTCAACCTGGCAGAGAACCGCAACTTGACCACAATTGGCGACTGGGCAATGGTGCAAACGCCAGTCGAGCAGGCTGTGTTGCCCGGTAGTTTGACCACTCTGGGCGAGGGCGCTTTCCTGTATGACACCGAGCTCACGAGCATCAAACTGGGCGGCAAGTTGCAGACATTGAACGACTACACGCTGGCTGGCACCGCCCTGACAGGCGAGTTGTCCCTGCCTGCCATCAAGCAGATGGGGGATTATGCCCTGTATAACGCCTCATCGATCTCGTCGGTCATCCTGCCGGCAACGATCACTTGGCTGGGCGACAGTGCCATGGCCGGTATGACGGGCATGACCGCGATCACCACTCGAGCAACAAGCGTCCCCGAGCTGGGACAAGACGTGTGGGCAGGCGTGCATCAGCCATCGGTGCTGCTCACTGTGCCGACGTTATCGTACAGGCTCTACAGCGAGGCCGACCAGTGGAAGAACTTCATGCTCAAGAATGTGGGCGTGCTGGGCGATGTGAATGCCGATGGCGAGGTGAACCTGGCCGACATCAACACCTTGATTGACATCATCCTCAACGGCCGTGCCGACGAGGACACCATGGCCCGTGCCGACGTGAACAGCGATGGCGAGATCAATGTGGCCGATGTCAACACCCTAATCAACATCATCATGAAGGGCAGTGGTGCTTCCACGCTCAATTCACCTAAAAAATCAAGGAGACATGGGAAAAAATAAGCTCAAGAAGTTTGCCGACATGGAGCGCATGCAATGCGTCTTCCAGTTCCCCTTTGCCATGGTTGAGCAGCAGGGCGGATGCCCCATGCGCGGCAAGTGGACTGAGCAGTACTTCCACAACGACCACCCCATCGTGCTCGAGCTGGGGTGCGGCAAGGGCGAGTATGCCGTGGGGCTGGCACAGCGCTTCCCAGGCAAGAACTACATCGGTGTCGATATCAAGGGCGCGCGCATGTGGACCGGAGCCAAGATGGCCACCGAGATGGGACTGTCCAATGTGGCCTTCCTGCGCACCAACATCGAGCTCATCAACCGCATGTTTGCTCCCGACGAGGTCTCCGAGATCTGGATCACCTTCCCCGACCCGCAGATGAAGAAGGCGAGCAAGCGCCTCACCTCGACGCGTTTCCTCGACAACTACCGTCACATCCTCAAGGACGGCGGACTGGTGCACCTCAAGACCGACAGCCCCTTCCTCTACACCTACACCCATGCCCTGGTCCAGGAGAACCAACTGCCAGTCGAGGCCGATACCGATGACCTCTATGCCAGCGGCCTGGCCGACGACATCCTCGACATCAAGACACACTATGAGATACAATGGCTGCAGCGGGGACTCACCATCAAGTACATTCGCTTTGCGCTGCCCCATGGAGTGCAGCTCGTCGAGCCCGACATCGACATCGAGCCCGACACCTACCGCAGCTACAACCGCGGCTATATCCAGATGCCGCAGCTCATGGCGCAAGAAACTAAAAACTAACTACTAAATAATAACAACTAAAAACTAAAATGACTCTTTATCCCAATCTGATACTGGATGCCCTGCGCACCGTGCGCTATCCCGGCACGGGAAAAGACATCGTTGAGATGGGCATGGTCAATGACGACATGCGCATCGACGGTAACCGCGTGAGCTTCTCGCTCACCTTTGACAAACCCACCGACCCCTTCATCAAAAGCGTGGTCAAGGCCGCCGAGGCTGCCATCATCGCACATGTGGGCTCCGACGTGGACATCAAGGGCAACATCGCTGTCAAGACCGCACAGGATAATCCCGTGCGCAAGATCGAGAATCCCCTCCCTGGCGTGAAGAACATCATTGCCGTGAGCTCGGGCAAGGGCGGCGTGGGCAAATCGACCATCGCCTGCAACCTGGCTGTGGCCCTCGCCATGCAGGGCTATCGCGTGGGACTGCTCGATGCCGACATCTTTGGACCATCGATGCCCAAGATGTTCGGGGCCGAGGACGAGCAGCTCTACATGCACGAGGTCGACGGCAAGAACCTGATTATACCTCTCGAGAAGTATGGCGTGAAGATGCTCTCGCTGGGCTTCCTCGTCGACAAGGATAAGGCCATCCTGTGGCGCGGTGCCATGGCCAGCAACGCCCTGCGACAGCTCATCAGCGAGGCCGACTGGAGCGAGCTCGACTACTTTGTCATCGACCTGCCCCCTGGCACGAGCGACATTCACTTGACTTTGGTACAGACTCTGGCCATCACTGGGGCCATCGTGGTCACCACACCCCAGCAGGTGGCCCTGGCCGACGCCCGCAAGGGCATCTCGATGTTCATGGGCGAGCACGTGAATGTGCCGGTGCTGGGCATTGTCGAGAACATGTCATGGTTCACGCCCGCGACGCACCCCGACGAGCAGTACTTCATCTTCGGACGCGATGGCGGCAAGCAGCTTGCCCAGGCCCTGGGTGTCGAGCTGCTGGGTCAGATTCCACTCGTGGCCAGCATCTGCAAGGGCAGCGACGACGGCCAGCCGGCTGTGAAGATGAGCGACGTGAGCGGTGCTGCCTTCAAGCAGCTGGCAACACGCGTCATCGATGCCATCGACCGCCGCAACAACACCTTGCCGCCCACCCAGGTGGTCCAGACCCATTAATTGAAATCACAAGTACAAGTATATAAATAATGTAGAAATCTATAGAATATGAAAAAGATTATCGCAATGCTGGCAGTAGCTGCCATGCTTCTTACCAGTTGTGGTTCGGTGCCCATCACGGGTCGCAAGCAGTTGAACCTCGTCAGCGACCAGGAGGTCCTGGCAGCAAGCCTGCAGCAGTATGCCTCGTTCATGCAGACGGCTACCATCTCGACCCAGAAGACCCAGAGTGCTCAGGTCACCCGCGTGGGACAGCGCATTGCCGCCGCCACCGAGGCCTACCTCAAGTATGCCGGCCTGGAGAGCGAGCTCCAGAACTTCGCCTGGGAGTTCAATCTGGTGAAGAGCGACGATGTTAATGCCTGGTGCATGCCTGGCGGCAAGATCGTGGTCTATGAGGGCATCATGAACCTCGTGGGCAGCGACGACGAGCTGGCCGTGGTCTTGGGGCACGAGGTGGCTCACGCCGTGGCCAAGCACAGCAACGAGCGCATGAGCCAGCAGGTGCTCGCTCAGTATGGCGCCAGTGCCATCGGCATCCTCACCAGCGGCAAGAGTGCTGCCACACAGCAGATTGCCCAGCAGGTCTACGGTCTGGGCGCGCAGTATGGCGTGATGCAGCCCTTCTCGCGCAAGCACGAGAGCGAGGCCGACAAGATGGGACTCGTGCTGATGACCATCGCTGGCTATAACCCCGACGTGGCTATCACCTTCTGGCAGAAGATGCAGGCCTCCTCGTCCAGCAGCGTGCCCGAGTTCATGAGCTCGCACCCCAGCCACGAGACCCGCATTGCCGACATCCGCAAGTGGCTCCCCGAGGTCAAGAAGCAGTACGGCTCCAAGTAAGGGATGAGGCACCTGTTCACCATCATGCTCCTGTCGGTGGCGTTGTTGCCATCGACAGGGATTGCACGCTCGATGGCCGACCTGTTCGCCACCGAGCCAGGCAACATCTTCCCGCTGCTCACGCGCACCAACCGCCTTGACATGGTCGACTATCACCTCAATGGCCAGACGGTGGACATGGCCAACAGCCTCGCGGGCGAGAGCCGCCTGCTGGCACTGGACAGCACCTATATCAAGGTGCAGACCAGCGACAGCCGCCTCGTCGAGATGCGCATGCGCACCGCCGGCAAGGACACGGTCATTACCGTGATCGAGACGGTGATGACCCCTGTGCCCGACAGCCGACTCTCACAGTGGAACGCGCACTGGCAGCGATACACCAGCGACAAGCTCTTCAAGATGCCTGGCATCGAGGATTTCATGGTCAGGAAGATGCCGCGAGAGCTGAAGGCCGACCTCCGTGACGCGATGATTTTCCCGCTTATCCAGCTCACCTTCACCGGCGAGGACCACGACATCATCGTGGCCACCCACGGTTTGCAGCAGTTCCTGGTCGAGAGTGAGTACCAGCGGTTTGCCGGCTACCTGAAGCCGTCAATCAGTTACCGTTTCAATGGCCTCAAAATCAAGCCCGTCAAGTAGCAACACCCATGCAGCAGCCTTCACTCTTTTCTCCCCGGCAGCAGGGCATCAAGCTCAGCGAGTTTAATGCGCGCATCGCCACCGTGATCAACGGCAGCCGCGACCTGCAGCGCCAGTGGATTGTGGCCGAGACGAGCGATGTGCGCGTCGTGCGTGGGCATTGCTACATGGAACTGGTCGAGAAGGATGACCGGGGCAACATGGTGGCCAGGGTGAGCGCCGTTGCCTGGGCCAGCGTCTATGCCGCGATCAACGACAAGTTTGTCAAGGCGACGGGCAGCAGCCTCAAGACGGGCCTCAAGGTGCTCGTGATGGCCACTGCGACTTTTCACTCCCAGTATGGCTTCAAGGTCGTCATCAACGACATCGACCCTAACTATACCGTGGGGGACATGGAACGCCAGCGCCAGGAGATCATCGACAGGCTCACCCGCGAGGGCGTCATCGGCATGAACAAGCAGCTCCCATGGCCGGCGGTGCCGCAGCGCATCGCCATCGTCTCGGCAGCGGGGGCGGCAGGATATGGCGACTTCCTGAACCAGCTCCACGGCAACCCCTATGGACTGCAGTTCTACACCTGCCTGTTCCAGGCCTCGATGCAGGGCAACCAGACGGTGCCGACGGTCTTGTCGGCCCTTGACCGCATCAATGCTCATGTCGAGTGGTTTGACTGCGTGGTCATCATCCGCGGTGGTGGAGCGACATCCGAACTCAACTCGTTTGATAACTATGACCTGGCCTTCACCGTGGCCAATTTCCCGTTGCCTGTCATCGTGGGCATCGGGCACGAGCGCGACGTGACGGTGCTCGACTATGTGGCCGCCATGCGTGTCAAGACGCCGACAGCTGCCGCCGAGTGGCTCATCCAGCGGGGCACCAGCGAGCTGGCCCGCCTCAACGATGTGCAGGATGCCGTGATCAACAACGTGCGCGACACCGTGGCACGGGCTCGCGAGCAGCTGGCCTACTTTACCAGCCTGATTCCCGCCACAGCCCATCGCATCATCGACACCCACCGCATCAGGCTCGGCAACTATGCCCATAGCATCCCGCTGGTGGCCGGCAACCTCATCCAGGGGCAGCGCATGCGTCTGGAACGTGACGCCGAGCGCATCGGCGAGGCCGTTGACCGCACCATGCAGCGCGAGCGCCAGCGCTTGCAGGCCCTGGACGACAAGGCAGCCTTGCTCTCGCCCCTCAACACCCTGCAACGCGGCTACGCTTTGGTCAGGGTGGGGGACAAGTGCGTCACCGCCGCCTCCCATCTCCAGCCGGGCGACCAAGTCTCCCTCCAGTTTGCCCAGGGCAATGCCGGGGCCACTATTAATCAAGTGAACCAACAAAACTAAAAACAATATGGAACAGAACACCGAAATGACCTATACCCAGGCTGTTACCGAGCTCGAACAGCTTGTCCAGAAGATGCAGGACCCCCAGTGCAGCATCGACAACCTCACGGCCTACACCAAGCGCAGCAAGCTCCTGCTTGACATCTGCCGCAAGAAGCTCACCCAGGCCGACGAGCAACTCAAGCAGATCCTCGCCGACATCCAGCAGCAAGGCTGATCTGTGTGATTGACTCCACATTATAAAATAGTGTGTCATCAAACAACGACCCACGCCGATCAGAAATTCGTTAAATTCATAGATTTAAAGAAGTCACCTTAACCAAAAAATCACTATCTTTGCACCCGCTAAGTGAGCACCGCCCGCGCCTGTGGCGAAATTGGTAGACGCGCCAGACTTAGGATCTGGTAACTCCGGTTGTGTAGGTTCGAGTCCTATCAGGCGCACAGGAAACCAAAAACCCGCTGAAATTCCAGCGGGTTTTGTGCGTCAATATAGGCACTGAAAGGATACTGAAACCATTGTTAGTCTTTTGCATTAAAGCAACTGCGATCATCTATGGGCTTTTATCGTTTCTCTTGTGCTACATCACGAAGGTCACTGGAAGCACGTACCACACATCGACGGGCTTGCCTTTGTGACGGCCCGGGGTGAAAATGGGCAAGGACTTCACGACGCGGATTGCCTCCTTGTCAAGGTATTTGTCCACTGAACGGACAACCTTTACCTCACCGACCTTGCCAGTCGTCTTGTCAACAAGGAACTGCACAATGACCCTTCCCTCAATATCGTTCTCGAAAGCCATGGGTGGATAGTTGATGTGCGACCGGAGGTATTTCATCAGTGCAGCATCGCCACCAGGGAACTGAGGCTTCTGTTCTACGCCGTAGCCCCTGTGATTAATCGTCAATTCCGGCAGGGGCCTGTTTTCACCTACTCCGCCATAAGATTTTATCATCACTTCGGGTAGGACTACAACGGCATCATTGCTGCCGATACTATCTATATCTATTGTCACTTCGGTGGGAATGGCTGCGCCTTCTTCACCGCAATAGGTGCCCATGAAATAAATCGTGCCACTGCTGTTATCGACGATGTAATATACAAATGGGCGAGTAGCGTGGAATTCCTTCCATATTGTGCGGTTGGGATTCATTGATTTTGTAGTCATCATTGTAACAGTAACTGCAGCAGCCTTGGTTCCCTTCTCATTAACCTCGATTTTAGCCTTCTGCTTCATCATCGAAACCCAGAGTTCTTCACCTTTGACCATATTGGAGAATTCAGCGGCACGGGGATGGAATGCCAGCGGCATGCCCATTGACGAGAGGACTTGCTCAAGTCCGATCTCGTTTTCGGTGGTGAAGCGGGGCATCAGGATATCCACATTGTGAATTGTCATTTCCTGCGTTCGCTGTCGCTCCAGTTGTTGCGCCGAGAGGCTCTGGATAATGTCGCTTATGGTCTTACCCTCGTGAGGCAGCAACACAATCATGCTGTAATTGCCATTGCCATAGGGCAAGGATAGCATCTTGCACAAGTTGTTGGAGCCGTAAGCAACTCCTTTAATAGAAACGTGCATCATCTTATGCTCGAGCATAGTGCCGTCTTGTTTTGTGAAAATCTTGTCGCGGGTATTCTTCGGGTCAAATTCATTAGTCCACGAGGCCTTGAAATAGACAGCGTTGAGCAGACACATTGCGGCTCCGGGGTCGAGCCTGTCAAGAATTTTGGGAATCATACCGTCGGTGTGGATATTGCACCAGTTGTTGATGATGTCCACATTCCTGCTATTGCCGAAGTCAAACGCATCGATTTGGGCTTTGTAGTACTCATGCATGTCCGTCTTATACTTGGGGATAAGGCAGTAGTTCCTAGCCGAGTTGACGTCGATGCTATTGGCGATTTTAATCGTCACCGTTGAGTCGACACTGGAGGCTTCATTCATTATCTTCTTGAAATGCTGGTTGATCTCTTGTGCCGAAACATCCAGCCCAAGCACGTCGGTGATCTGACGTTGCGTCTCGCCTTCGGCGCCAGCGTTGAGCATTCCTAGCATATAACTCACGCTGATGGGCGACATGATGAAGCTGCCACCGCCCTGTTGCTGCTCGTAGATGGCGCGTAACAGGTTGCATGCGAAGTCATTGTTGCCATCAGCTATCCTGCCTTGAGGCGCGATCGGTGCGCTGTCCTTGGCGAAAGACAGGAGGGTACTCATCAGCACGAAGGCAACCATTGCGCCATATTTCCAAAATCGTTTCATATCAGTCACATTCATCAGGTTGATAAAAACGGGTAAACTCTCGCTTACAAAGTTACAACGGATTTTTTGATTTCATGCGATAAAATGCTAAAATCCATAGGCTATTTTGTAAAATTAAACAATTTGTTTACAAGTATTTACAAAACAAAAAGGTCATTCGGCAGGTGATTCACCTGAGTAAACACTAATCAAGGTATGAAATTACAGGGGTACACGCGCTCCCCCTTTTTGTGCTGTTCAACGCCTCATTGGCTTGTTGGAAAGGGCTGTCAATCAGGCGTCGGGAGGTTTTAAAGGTTTTGGAAGGCGCAAACTTGACTCCTTTTATGCGTTATTATTTTAGGTCCTGAAATCAAACTGTACCTATTATCAAAACGATTTCACAAAGTTATCATTTTTGACACCTTCTTCACCACAGTAGGTGCCCATGAAGAAGATGGCGCCTGAATGTTTCTCGATGATAAGATACACAAAAGGATGTGTAGCGTGGAAGTCCACGATTTTAGGGGGCTCATCGCCTTTAAGCACTCTCAAGAGGGTGCGGGCGGCGCCCTCGGTGCCCTCCTCGTTGACCTCAATTTTGGTCTTCTGATCTATCAAAGACACATAGAGGTCCTTTTCGCCCTGGGCCATATTGGGCAATTCGGCCTGTGGAGTGAATACTAGCGGCATACCCATGGCTGAGAGTACATGATTAAGCGTGGTCTCGCTGCTTGTGGAGAACCGTGGTATCAGGATGTCCACATTTTCATCTTTCATCCCATTCAGCTGCCGTTTGAGTCCCTGGGCCGAGAGTCCCTGAATGATGTCAGCAGTAGTTTTCCCCTTGACAGGCAATAGGATATACATACCGAAATCTTTATTGCCGTAGGGCAGGTACAGCATTTGGCACATCTCGTTTTTGCGATAGAGGGTACGTGTCTGGCGATACATCATCTTGTGCTTGACGGCAGTGCCATTCTGCTTCGTGAAGTTCTTGTAGCGGGTCTCCTCGGGGTTGAATTTCTCGGTCCATTTGGCCTTGAAGTAGATAGCGTTTAACAGGTACAATACAGCGTCGGGGTCAAGTCGGTCCACGGCAGTGGGTATCATGCCACCGGTGTGTTTGTTGCACCAGTTGTTGATTTTGTCGAGGCTGCTTTTTTGGGTGAAATCCAATGCATCGATTTGGGCATCATAGTACTGCTGCATGTCGGCCTTGTATTGCGGGATGAGACTGATGCCCATTGCCGAATTCACGTCTATGCAGTTGGCAAGCTCTACTGTAATGTTCGAGTCAGCCCGCGATACCTTGTGAATCATCGTCTTAAAGTACTCGTTAATCTGCTGTGCTGACCCGTTCAGCCCAAGTACATCGGTAATCTGCTGGCGCGTCTTGCCGCTAGCTCCCTCGTTGAGCATTCCCAGCACGTAGCTCACACTGATGGGCGACACAACTATACTGCCATCGCTCAGTTTGCGGTTTTTATTGATGGTGCGGAACAGATTGCAGGCAAAATCGTTGTTGTTATCAAGCAACTCGTCTCGGAATATGGTCAAGGTGTCGTTATCGGGCTGCTTGTCTTGGTGTGATGCAGCGGTGATGATCTCCTCTTTCAAGGAAGACACTTCAGCATTGAGATCGTTGTTATGGCGACCTAAAGCCAATAAGCAGGTCAGTACCAGCACGGCAGCCAATGTACCTAGTATCCATGATCGTTTCATATCAGTCATTTTTTCAGGTTGATAAAAACGGGTTAACTCTCGCATGCAAAGTTACAAAGGATAATTGAATTAACGCCAAAAAATGCTAACATTCATAGGTCATTTATCGAAATAAAATTGGTTGATTTACAGGTATTTAAATAACTAAAAGATCATTTATGGGAATTTCACTTGAACAAGCACTGAAAAGGTGTGATTTCCGGGGGGGTACGTGCGCTCCCCCTTTTTGCGCCGTTCAAGCCTTTAGACGCCGTTATCGCCTCATTGGCTTACTGGAGATCGCTGTAAATCAGGTGTTTGTAGGTTTTAAAGGTTTTTTGGAGGCGCGAACCGGAGTCCTTTGCATTGTCAAACATTGTGAGACTTCCACAGGATTTGACGAAATAAATTGTGAGATTTCTACAGGATTTACATAAAAACATTTTGAGTATTGTGGTTATTACATCAAAAGAACCGTCCCTATTTTACCCTTTTCTTTTTTTCTACTGAAAAGTTTTTGGTTTTCTTTAAAAAGTTTTCAGTATTAGTGAAAACTTTTGTTATCTTTGCAAAAAGTTTTCAGTATTATCAGTTTATAGAGAAAAGGAAATGATTATCAGAGAGCATTATATAGAAAAGATACGCCCTTTCTACGACAGTGACCTGATCAAGATTATCACGGGAGTGCGCAGGTGCGGCAAATCGGTCATAAAGGATCAGATAGAGCAAGAGCTGCGTGAACAGGGAAAACGTACACTATCACTTGATTTTGAGCGACTCTCAGTAAGTTCTCAGATACGTACCGCCGAAG
>Ga0247611_10002957_pt1 | contig 26159 bp, 21 predicted proteins | sample 177DNAGHGhighgp2_FD_192422 | JGI IMG/M metagenome (GOLD analysis project Ga0247611, IMG submission 192422) | Sheep rumen microbial communities from Palmerston North, Manawatu-Wanganui, New Zealand - 1770 DNA GHGhigh gp2 | ecosystem: Host-associated > Mammals > Digestive system > Stomach > Rumen... | reverse complement strand
TATGATGTTGCTGTTGATATGGATAAAGTAGATGGAAGTACTTTATCAATTGTAGATCCAGGTTTAATTGATAGTACATCAAGTGCTAGTTGGAAAATCAAAGATGCAATAAGTGATGTTATAGATGTAATAGATACACCAATAAGAGTAGCTAAAACATTCTTTGATAATTTTAAAACAATAATTATCGTTACTGCATCAGTCCTAGCAGGAGTATTAATATTATCTATAGGACTAAAAATTTATGTTGGAGTCAAAGATATAACGAAAAAGAAAGGAGACTAAATTATGAAGAAATATTTAATAATTATCGCATTATTTATTACAACTCTATCACTACCTTTTCTAATAAACACTAACAAACATAAACAAACAAATAATAGCGAAACAATGCGTTTTATTAGTCCATATGATGAACAAGAATTTGCTGATAAAGAACAAATTCTAGGCTATCAAACAGCAACAACCTTTGTTATTACAAAAAATGTAGATATTAGAAAAGCAATCGAACTAATGAAACCATATATGGGTTACTTAGATGGTAACCCTTGTAATGAATATTTTAGAATTGATTATGAGGTTAGAGATAACTATAGAATCAGATGGAATATAACTGATCCATCAGGATTAACCTTAGTATCTGATACAAGATATTATGTAGTAGATTCACCTCTTGGAGAATATGTTTATGCTACACCTTATCATATGGAACGTGGCACTTTAATTGTTAAATATGGCACAATTAATAAAAGTGTAACACCATATCAAATGTTTGTAGAGGCATATAAAACAAGATATAGATCAATTCTACTTCCTGATTTAAAACTAGATTTAAATATGGATTATGTAGGAGAAGTCTATGATACAGATTACTATATCGCAGGTAATGGTAATAAATATTCTTGCGCTGTAAGAGTAATATCACAAAACTATCCAATAGAAAAGAATGATGAAGTAGTTTTAGATATCAAAATACCATCTGACGATAATGAAATGTCTGATTTAGATTCATTCTTATGGGAACTTAAAAATAATAATGCCCTAAAAGTTCCAGTAATTATTATTTCAACAATACTTGGTGGATTTATTCTTATATTTATATTCAAAATATTTAGAAAGACATGGCGTCTTATAAGAAGTTAATAAAAATTATATTAGTATTAGTAGTTGTGGCAGGACTTGTCACACTACTAATATTTAATATTAATAACTATATTAATTCCACCAAACGATTATTTGATTTAAAAGATATAACAAACTTAAAAAACTACTTTGAAAACTATTTATCTAAAAAACAAGGAATATATACCAACATAGAATATGGATTCAAAACCAAAATAAACGGATTAATATCATTCTTCAAAAACTTTAATTATAAATCTTTCCTATCTACTCTATTCAATGGCTTATATACATTCTTAATGATTGCACTAAACATCGGCCTAAACGCAGTAATACTAGGTATGTTTTTAATAAAGAATACATTAGACGGCAAATGTGAGAAAATAAAATATTCGAAATTTGCTATTATTTATATAAAGGCGTGTAAAGGCCTTGATAAAGCGAAAAAACGAATATTTAGCTTATTTAAAAAGCTTATAAAGCTAATTAAAGATAATAAGAGAAAGATATTTTTCTTAATTCTTTTAATAAGCATATCTACAGGCTTCTTATATAAGTTTTTCATAGAACTTTTATTATTTATTGTTAGTTATTTTTATCATGTATTTAATCTAGAATCACAAGTAATAATTATAAGCTTTATTAAGTATCTTGCTGTAGTATTATATCCAGTTATTATTAATATTCCATCATTTGTATGGATTATATCTATTATTGCTTGCTTATACTTTGATGCTATCTTAAGAGCTAAGCTTAGGCTTAAAAAGAATCATCAAAAGCTAAAAGAATTTGCTAAAGATGAACTAACGCAAACAACATTTATTAATGGTGCTCCAGGAACTGGTAAGACACTCTTAAATGTTAGCTTATCACTAGCATCAGAAGAAAACTATATTGATGATTTAGAGAATCAATTATTAGATTATGAAATAAAACATAAATATATTAATTTTGCTGAAATAAGAAATAATCCTGATAAATATCCTGAGCATAAAGAATACACAGATATCTTATCTAAACTAAAAAATAGAGGAACATATCTTATTTCAAACTACGCAATATATTCACCATACCAAAATGAATACTCTAAAATATTCAATTTTGATTATATGAGAAAAAACATAAAAGCTGATATTTATCCACTAGAAGAATATATAGTTATATCACTATCAGAATTTGATAAGGAATATAATTCCCATGATGATATGAAAGCAGTAGGTGCAGATGGGGCTGCCACATTCTTTTCTACAGTTAGCCATGATTTAAAAAGACATACAAAAATATTCTGTGATTATCAACTAAAAGATCAAGTGCCACTACGTATTAGAGGTAATGCAGAATACTTTATACATATAGAAAAGAGGAAGAAGAAATATCCATTTTTATTACTAATGTATTATGCACCATTTAAACTATTATATAAGCTAATTAATCATCTAATTAAAAGATATGAATCAAAGAAAACTACGCTAAATAAACATACTACAAGATTAGGAATAATGAAATATAAAAGAAATGATTATTCGCTTATTTACGCTATTTTACGAAATATGAGTTATAAGCTAAATAATATATGTAATTACTTTGAAAGATATGCCTTCTTTAAATTATCTGTAGTAGTATCACAAGAAGATAATAAGAAAGGCATTAAAAAAAATATAAATATAAATATATGCGATTTAGATATAAACAATCATAAGCTATATGATTCAACATTCTTATCATTCGCATATAAAGAAAAGAAAAATTATGAGTTCAAAGATTTAGATAATTTCAAAAGTTTAACACCACCAATAGAAGAATTAAATAAATGCAACTCAAAATTTTACAACAAAATAAACAATTAGTTTTAAAAATATATTCAAATATATAAGAGTAAATGCTAAGGGTAAAGGTTTGCGTAACACAAGGCAGATGGGGCTATTACTAATAGCCCCTCTGTCGTGTAGTAAACCGTCCTTAGCTGCCTTATATGAACTATTATGAAAGGAGTTAATTATGGAGAATAAAGAAATAAAAATAGACTACTTGAGTGTTACATTTCCATTAATTGTAGAAGCGGATGATAATGAACTTGCAGTAGTCCTTGATACAGTTAAAATGATTTCAAATTATTTAAATGTTAATTTTATGGAAGTAAATAGAGAAGATTACTCAACTCTAAGATATAAATATCAATATGCATTAGGTGATTCAATGACTTTAAGATTATCTGGACCTGAAAATGATACTGGGTATAGAACATGCCATTTAGAATTTAAAGGAGAAGGATGTAGAGATTTTGAAAGAAGAAACCAAGATAAAACATGGAAAGATTTATTATTGTATCTAATGAGGCTGAATGGTACATTCAAGAGAATAGATGTTGCCATAGATGATTATTCAGGAGAAGAAATGCCTTTATGCAAACTATACGACAAAATAAAGATTAAACAATATACATCTATCTTTAACAAACCACCAAGACCTATAGGCTTTATAGAAACAGGTTTATCCTTAACTTTTGGATCAACTAAATCACCAACACAGTTATGTATTTATGACAAAAAGATAGAACAAATAAATAAAGGAAAAGAAATTGCAGAAGATTATTGGGTAAGATATGAAATGAGATTTAGAGATGATAGGGCAAATGCAATTGTATATAACTTGTTAACTGATTACTATGATACAAATGAATTACAATATGGCTTTAATATGCGTTTATTCGCATTTGAAGTGTTATATGGACTATTAGATATTAAACAGGACAATAATAATAACACAAGAAATCAAGGGCATATAGATACTGATCAATCTTGGACTGATTTTTTAGGAGGTGTAAAGAAAGGGATTATTAAAAATCCTGATGAAAAAGTATTTTCATATGAATCAAGTTTTAATTATATTGAACCAAAAGCTGTTTTCTATTTAATGGTTAGACTTGTTCAATGTAAAGCTAACTATGAAACATTCTTTTATGAAATGCTAAAGGTATTATATAAACTATCTAACTTCGACAAGAAGAAACTTAAAAGATTTAATATGTTCCTATATCAAATGAATCTAAAACCATATACTGATGAAGAGTTTGCTGCCCTAAGGACTAATTTATTTTTAAAGATAGAAGATATGGAGATGCCTTTCTAATGTTTGAAGAATTAAATGATAAACAAAAACAAGCAGTCTTTACTACTAATCATAAAGTATTAGTTATGGCAGGAGCGGGTACAGGTAAAACAAAAGTTCTAACAAATAGAATAATGAAATTATTAGGAGATGGTATTAATCCTAATAGTATAATTGCCTTTACATTCACTAATAAAGCTAGTAAAGAAATGAAAGAAAGAATAAAAAAAGTATCTACATTTGATAATGTATATACCTTCCATGCTTTTTGCTATGAATGTATTAAAGATTTCTATTATCTGCTAGGCTTTAATGAAATACCATCAATTATAGATGATTCAGATAAAGTAAAAATAATAAGAGATATTTTAATAGAACTAGGTATAGATTTCAACACATCATGTTATTTAGAATATATTTCAAAAATAAAAAATCATAGTTTAGATAATAGTGTTAAAAACTATAAAACAATTTTAAAAGTATTTGAACTATACCAAAAAGAACTAAAAAAATATTCATATATAGACTTTGATGATATGGTGTATCTTATAGTAGAAAACTTTGAAACCATATATGAATCTAGTAATTTTATTCAAAACATAAAATACATTTTAGTAGATGAATGCCAGGATACTAATCCTATTCAATATGAACTAATTAATAAACTAACACATAATAATTCGTATGTATTTATGGTAGGAGATGAAGACCAATTAATATATAGCTTTAGAAACTCAAATATCGCTATTTTAAGAGATTTTAAGGATAAATGCGATGAAATAATAATTCTAAATGAAAACTACCGTTGTAGCAAAAATATATTAGATGCGGCAAATAATTTGATAAGCCATAATACTAATAGGACTAATAAAGAATTATATTCAAATATAGAATCACCTTATCAAATTAAAATACATGAATTCGCATCTGATTTAGAAGAAGCAAAAGGAGTAGTAGGTCTAATTATTAATCTTCATCAAAAAGGTTTTGCTTATGAAGATATCGCAGTACTATATAGAAACAATAATCAATCCTATATTATTGAAAAAGAACTATATCAAAATAATATTCCTTATACCGTATTTGGTAGTAAACCTATATATAAATACAAAGAGATAAAACAAATTTTATCAGTATATAGATTATTGGATAATCCAAATGATTTAATCGCATTTATAAACATATTAAATCTAGATCAACAAATAATAGATATATTCAAAAGAGAATATAAGAAAACACTATTAGATTTACTAGATTTTTCTATTGCATATAAGAATAAATCGATAAGTCAAATATCTAAAAAGATTAAAGATCTATTTTCAATTAGATTTAATCTAACTAATGATCAATTATTTGATAAAGTATTAGAATTAATAAATATAAAAGAAGATATTAATAACTCAAAAACTAAAAATGAAATATGGGAAAGAATTATGTTTCTTAAATCACTAATACTAGAATCAAATGATTATAAAGAATTTCTAAATAACATATACCTAGAATCAGATGATAAAAAAGTAAATGGAGTAAATCTATTAACTATTCATAAAGCAAAAGGACTAGAATTTAAAGCTGTATTTATTATTGGATGTAACGAGGGAATATTACCAATGAAAAATGTAGATATTGAAGAAGAAAGAAGATTGATGTATGTAGCCATAACTAGAGCAAAAGAAATTATATTGATTTCGCACATATGTACAATTCTTGTAAATTTTATTAATAAAAAAGTATTACAATCATCTTTTGTAATAGAAATAAAACCAATAATGTGTGCTATAATAAAAACATAGGATGTGATAATAATGAAATTATTGAAATCAATATGTATAATGTTAACAACGGTACTTTGCTTAGTTTCGTTGCCAAGTTGCTCTAATAAGAATAATAAAAAAACAAAGCCAACAAATACAACCGATTCAACAATAGGTAGATATACTATTTCTTTTGACCTAAATGGTGGCGAAGGAAGTATTCCCAATCAATATATAAAAAAAGGGGATAAAATTGTTCAACCTGATACGCCAAAAAAAGAAGGTTATTCGATAGAAGGCTGGTACTATAAGGGTGAGAAATGGTCATTTGTGGGACATGTTGTCACTGAAAATATGGTTTTAAAGGCAAATTGGACAATAAATACTTATAGCGTTAATCTTACTGTTGATGAAAAATCTGTTGATTATGGAACAGCTAGTATTAGTTCAAAGAATAATGAATATAATTCATCTGTAGAATTGAATGCTACTTGTATGCCTAACTGCGCATTTGATGGTTGGTATGATGATGGTAAATTACTGTCCGTCAAGAATAAATATACGTTCAATATGCCTGCCAAAAATATGAATATAATAGCAAAATTTTCCAATACGCCTATGGCTAAAACAAATCCAATTGATGTGAATTCTATAGAAGAGTGGAAGACATATTGTAATGATCACAATTATTCTTTTGATGATAATTACAATAATAGATATTTGTTTAAATGTACATTTACTATTTCTAACTTATACTATTATGATAATAGTAATTTGTATAATGGCGTTTCCAAAAAATCTGTTGGCTGTGGTTTGATGCTTAAGGATTCAAACGGAGAATATGTGTTTACTAGTTCGATTTGGCTAGATGAGATTCCTTGGGAATGGAATAGCACTTATGGTTATTACATATCTAATGAGTATCCAACTGAATCAACTGGATTTAATACTGATTTCAGAACAAAGGATATAAAAGTCGGTGATTCTATTACATTAGTAATAAGTTTGTCCCATTCTAGTTTTGGAGGATTTAATGTTGAACCTGGTGTTAAAGGGAACGGCAATTATGCATGGTGTGCTTTAATTGATTAGAATTTATTGTACCAAAACTCAATTAGTCCATATTAGTGGACTTTTTTCTTTTTATGCTAAAAATACTATGTTATAATAAAATAAATTAGAACTATTTTAATGCGCAATTATTTATTTTGAAAGGATTGGTTTTATGAAGAAAAAATATATACCATTTATAGCTGGTAGTTTTGCATTATTCTTAGTTGGTGGAATTCTTATTGGTATGAATATAAATAAGAAATCTAAAAACAAGAAAAATAATACTAATGATGATCCAAGATATAAAATATATTTAAAAGCAGTAGATGCTGGTTATGAAGGGACTTATGAAGATTGGTTATTATCTATTAGAGGTGATGAAGTAGAACTTAGAGTAGCTGATAACTATATTCAAATGAAATATAAACAATCTACTATTTGGAGTAATTTAATATCTTTAGATTCACTTAAAGGGCCTAAAGGTGATACTGGTAATGATGGACTATCTATTAAATCACAATTACAAGTATCTGATGGTTATATTCAATATAAAAACGAAAATGAAACAACTTGGGCTAATTTAATAGCTATATCTGATTTAACAGGAGCTAAAGGAGATAAATTAGAACTTAATATTGATAATGGATATATTAATTATAAATATGAAAATGATACTGATTGGACTGGATTAATTGAATTGTCTACTCTTACTGGAAGCAATGGTAAAGAAGTAATAATGTCAGTTGAAAGTGATTATATCGTATGGAAATATGACGGAGAAACTTCATGGAACAATCTAGTATCTATTGACACATTAAAAGGCAGTCAAGGTGATAAAGGCGAAAAATCTATTATGCAAGTTGCCAATGGCTTTATCCAATGGAAAAACGAGAATGATAGTTCATGGACTGATTTGATTTCTATTGAAACAATAACAGGCAACAATGGTAAAGAAATCACATTATCTACTGATTCTAATTATATTGTTTGGAAGTATGTTGGAGATGATACTTGGACAAATTTAGTATCTTTTGAGACTTTAAAAGGAGACAAAGGTGAAGATGGCGGTAAGACGTTATTGAGAGTATCGGATGGATATATTCAGTGGAAAAATGAAAATGATTCTGAATGGTTTAATCTAATATCACTTGATGAAATTACAGGTTCAGATGCAAAAGAAATAGAATTGAGAAAAACTGAAACTGAAATTCAATGGAGATATAAGGATGAAATATGGAATACTTTATTGTTAATATCTGATATTACAATTAATAATACACCTTATATTGGTGAAAATGGAAATTGGTGGATTAATGATACTGATACAAATGTCTTTGCTGGATATCAAGGAACATTTACAATTACATTTAAAATTCCAACTCCGTTATCAACATATTCTTTTGTAGATTCAACTCACGTGAATGAAAATGGAGATTACGTTATTGAGGTTCAAGGAGGTAAAACAATAACATGTCCTGAGATATCAGGAACCCAAGGTTATGCTTTTTCTGTTTTAGGATGGTATACATCAGTCGATCAGAAAAGTCCTGGCTCAGGTGGTGGAACAATTTGCTTTCCTAGCCTAAACTCTTCTAGAGTTGATAATAATACAATAGCAACAAGTGATTTAATTGTTTATTTAGCAAATATGAAAACATATAATTAAGATAATATGTATGGAGGACTAATCTATGAGTACTAGTACATTAAACCTATCCCAAAACTACATAGATTTAATTAATGATGGTCTTATAATATTACCTGATAAATCATTAAATAAAACAATAAGTGATTTAAATGAAATCAAGTATTCCAAAAGACTATCCGAAGGAGAAACAAACGAAGTAGAACTAAACGCTAAAAAGGTTAAAATCACTTCAAGAGGTTCACTAAGAGAAATTGCTATTGATGGGATACATTATGATTCCGTTGAACAAGCTGCTTGCTCTATGTATGATCCATACGATAAATATTATGATATTTCAAAAGAAATAAGAGAGAATATACTAGACTTTAGTTTTATACCAATCTTAGACGATGATAAAAATGAACTAAGATACACTATATCTAAATACTCAAAAGGCTTAAAAAAATACTTTGATCCAACCAAAGTAATAAAAGCTGTATATACAATGCATAATATCTTATTCTACGTTAAAGACGAAGATGATATTAGAAAGAAAATATACTTTAAAATAGGATCAGTATCTGCTAAAGATATGCTTCCACATTTCTGTAAAGCTGCAGCAACTAAAAACGGAATAAATAAGGATATCTATATTGCATTCTTCATAAAAGAACCAGACCTACCATTCACATATGGTACATGCAAAGAAGATTTCTATTTATTGAAAGATATCTTAAACAAAATAGTATTCAAAGGATCTACACCTTTAAAATATATGATTCTTGAAAACTTACATAATAAGTCTCATTTAAACTTAAAAGCAAAAGAAAAAATAGCTTATGATGTTGCAATTCAATTAGAAAATATGACAATAAATGATTTTTGTAATCTACTTAATGCTCCAATAGAAGATTATAGGAAGTTTATTGATGATAATCTAACGGATTATACATGTTCAAATGAAACAAAACTATCAAGAATATTAATTAATAAAAAACTAAATATAATTGAAAATATACATGAATTAAAATTCTATGAATCACAAAATTTAATATGGAAAGTAAAATTTGAGGATATACCAAATGAAAACTAATTCAGATTTTAATAAAAGATTATTAATGCTATTCTTACTTTTAGATGATGAAAAAGAAATAACATATGAATCATTTAATGAATATGAGCAAATAGATCCTTCAAACTTTTCAAGATTAATAAAAGAATATCAAATGATGATTATAAAAATGAATTTAAAATTCTCTTTAGTTATTAATGATTATTCTGATAGTGATAATGAAGGACAATATTTAAAGAAAATATATTATCAAATCTCAATAGGAAATGATTATTCATTTTCTTTAGATAATTTAGATGATAATGACAAGAATAGGTATATTTATGTTATATTATTCTTAATGCTAAAAAATCATCAATACGTTTCACAACAAGTATTTCAACAAAGATTAAATATAGATTTAGATGCTTCATCATATAAGAGAATGTTTAAAGCATTTAAAGAACTTGTTGGATTTGATATTTATAAAAATGAATTACAATCATATGTCATCGAGGTGATATAGATGGAAAAAAATGCTTTTGAAGAAGCATACGATTATTATTATAATGAAGAGGATTATGATTTAAAAGAAGCTATTACAAAATTTAAAGATGCCGCAGGAGCTGGTTATAGTAATGCATATTTTGAGTTGTACAATTTATATTCTTTAGAATATAATGATAGGAAATACAAAATAATTGCTTTTGATTATCTAGAAAAAGCAGTTAATGCAGGATGCAAAAAAGCATATATGGAGTATGCATATATTTGTAGTAATAAAAATGATAATTTTTTTGATTTAAAAAAAGCTATTAAGACTTATATGAAAGCATCAGCCTTCAATGAAAAAGCTATTTCAAAATGTGATAAATGTTTAAGCTTTATTGATGAAGATATAAAGAAAAAAGGTGACAAAGCAGCTTTTGAATATATTGATTTTTTACAAAGTATTTATTATGATGCTCCAACATATTTAGCGTCAAAAATAGAAGCTGAAGGGAAGAAACTGTTTAAAGAGATTTGTGAAAAAATGAGCAGAATGATAGACAGTGTAGAGCGACTTGAAAAATATTATGACTTTTTAAAAAAATATAAAGCATTTAGCTCTGATAGCGATTTATATGATTATTATTTCAACAAAAAAGGAGCTTTTAGTATTAAATCTGATTATAGTATTGATAATATGGAAAAAACATTAGACATTTATAGTAATATAAAAAATGTGGAAATGAGAAATAATTGTCAGTCAAAGATTTATGTAAAAATGGCGATTTATTATCTAAATAAATATAACTTTGATTATAATGAAAAAATACTTAGCTACTTAAATAAAATTATTAATGACGACTTCACGGATGAACTAGTGGTATATCTTGACTCTTATTTATCTTTTATCATGGGAAAAAATATTGATTCGTCATACTTAGAAGAATATGTATTGATTTTAGAAAAGAACGGCATCAAAGATTTGACACGAAAAATCAGAGAAAAAATAAATTTTGAACGCAATGCAAAGGAAATGATAAGTGGAAACAAAAATGCGATAATTAGCGTTATAAAAGCATATAAAAATGGACGTGGTGTGTCTAAGGATATACGAGTCGCAGAAGATTTGACATTAAAAGCATTTTGTAATAATCCAGACAAGGATTATTTGGATATTTTATATTCATTTTATTCAAACGTAAAAGAATTAGATAATGCAATAAGTGAATTTGCCAAAAACAACAATTTGAGCAATATTGCTTCAATCAATAATTATTTAGGGAAAAACGATTTTGACGAGTTTGAAAAATACTTAAAAAAATCTAATAATGCAATAAGATTGTTTGGACATGAATCTGATAATGTATTAGAATCGTTTTACCACGAATCAAGAAATAAGAAATGTTATGTTTCGTGTAATACCAACAAGGAATATTGTAACTGGTGGTATAAATATTGGTCAAAATGCTCAAATATTTTTTATGAAAAGAAATATTATGTGCCTTATTCTACGATTAATGATTTGTTTTTTAATAAAATTGAGACATTAAAAAAAGGAAATATATTTAATAAAAAAGTTGTTAACATTGTTTTAGTTGGATGTGGTAATTTTTATGAATTATCATCTTTAAATGATATTGCCAAAGAATATAGTAAAACACGATTTAATATTATTGTTTTAGATAGATTTATATGGCAAAAAAATAGATTGAATGATATTGATGGAAATAATTGCTTTTGTAATCTTTGGTTTAAAAAATGCGATTTTTATGATGAATTAAAAAATGATATATATAACAAAGCAGATTTAATCTATTTCTCAAGATGCATTATTCCTTATGATTATAGGTATGATTTTAATAGTGCTAAATCAAGCCTCAATAGAATTATAAAAAAAGGCCCTATTACTGTTTTTTCAGAGGTGCTAGATATAGATACTAATAGGGATGTTGGTGATAAAGAGATTATTTTCGAATTGAATTTTAGGGATTATCTTTATTCAATTTATGATGTAGAGTCGTTTTTTGTTAGATATAAATACCTATATGATTATGGCATTCAACAAGAGAAAATGTATGAACAGGTGAAATACAAAGATAAAAATGCATTACAATACTACTTGTTTGCCTTGGAAGGAGTGAAATAATGATAATATCAGTAAGTCGTAGAACAGATATACCTGCATTTTATTCAGAGTGGTTTTTGAATCGAATAAAAGCAGGATTTGTTGATGTTATTAATCCATTCAATACTAAACAAGCTAATAGGATTTCTTTAAAAAAAGAAGATGTAGATTGTATTGTTTTTTGGACTAAGAATCCTAAACCACTTATGGATAGACTTGGTGAATTAAATGGCTATAATTATTATTTTCAATACACAATAAACAGTTATGGACCTGACATGGAACCAAATGTTCCTTCAAAATCAAAAGAATTGATTGATACATTTATAGAATTGTCAAAAAAAATAGGCAAAGACAAAGTGATTTGGAGATATGATCCAATTATATTCACTAAGACTTATACCAAAGAATGGCATGTTAAATACTTTGAATATATTGCTGAAAAGCTTCATAATTTTACAAAAAAATGTGTAATAAGCTTTGTTGATTTATATGCAAAAACAAAGAGAAACACAAAGGAATTAGGAATAATAGAAATGACTATTGACGATATGAATTATATTGCATTAGAGTTTTCTAAGATTGCTAAAAAATATAATTTAGAGCTTGCTACTTGCTGTGAAAAAATAGATTTAGAAAAATATGATATTAAGCACAACAGTTGCATTGATGGAAAATTGATAGAAGAATTATTCGGTATAGTTATGGATGATAAAAAGGATGGCCAAAGAGAAGCGTGTGGATGCTTAAAATGTAATGATATTGGAGCGTATAACACATGTAAGCATCAATGTAAGTATTGCTATGCAACCTATAATAATGAAACGGTTGCTCAAAATGAAAAGTTACATAACCCAAATTCAACGCTTTTAATTGGTGAACTAACAGATGATGTTAAGGTATACCCTGTAAAAGTAGTAACTGGAAAGAAAAAAACTAGTACTTTGTTTGATTAAAAATAAAAAGGTCATCAGACCTTTTTTTTAATTATCTTTTAAATTATCTTCAATCTTAGTTAACATATAAGCACTAATTTCAATTACTTTAGGATTTAGAATCTTACTTAATTCAACCATTGTTATTTCTTTATCCTTCATTGCTTCATTTAATATTTTAGTGAAATCCTGATTATAATACATTGTATCTATTAAGAAACTTACATCATATAAATTATCTATATTTAAATAACTATTTAAATCAATGTATCTAATATTATCTTTATAATAGATGAAGTTTCTTTTCTTTAAGAACTTATATAAAGCTTCTTTAATCATATATTTTTTATTATTTTTTTCATAATTAACAAATAAAAAACTCTCTTCAATCCCAAGAATATAATCAACAGTAACATCATAAAACTTCGCTAAATCAATTAATGCTGTTGGATTAATTGTTCTATTCTCGTTTTCATAATTATTAAGAGTCATAAAAGATATATTAACATATTCTTCAAGCTTTCTAACAGTTAAGCCTAATTCTTCACGTAATTCCTTTAATTTATTCATAATCGATTCCCTCTATATCTAAATTATATAGTATAAAAAAATAATAGTCAACAAAATGTATACAAAAACTATTGCATTCCATGAAGAAATGCTATATAATAAATTTGTAAACAAATTGTTGACAAGATAGGAGGGATATATATGCTAAGTCCAAAAATAATAACTGAAACACTTGATGAACTACAAGATTATCTATGTGAAGTTCTAGGAGTAGATAAACTAGAAATAATCACAAAGGATATAAAAGAAGATGCGATCTTAGATCTAGATAATAAATGTATAGTTCTATCAGAAAAAACATCAAAAGATATAGTTGAATCTAAAAAAGCTTTAATACATGAAATGAGACATCAATATCAACTTTATTGCATAGCTTTAGATATTGAAGAAGAACCAATGAGAAAAATGTGGGCATTAGAAATTAAACATGATGTTCACAGGTTTGATGTAGATTATATGAATCAATTATATATAGAAATAGATGCTTATGCTTTCACAAAAGTATTTATGAAAGAAAGATATGATTATAATCTAAATTACAGTAAAGAATACGAAAAAATGATAAAAGATTACATAAAAAATGATTTGAAGTTCTAAATTCCTCGTTTTTGGGTCACCTCCAGCAAATGGCGTATTTTATTATATGCTTATAGGAGGTATGAAAATATGGAAAATAATAGTTGTATGAATAGACTTAGAACCATAAGAAGTGCATTAATTGAAATTAAAAAAGAAGATCCTGAAACATGCATTACTTATGGAATAATTAAAAGATTATGTGATGAAGAAAAAATACAATACATTAAACAAGGTAATAGAATTATCGTTAATTATGATTTTCTAATTGATTATTTGTTTAATAGAAAGGATTGATTTTATTGGCTTATGTAAGGAAAAAGATTAAGAAAAATGGTGATATATGCTTCAAGATAGAAGTTACATATTATGATTCTGTTTTAAAATGCAAAAAAACAAAAACTAAAACATTCATTCCACCAAAAAATATATCTGAATCAAAAATTAATTACCTTGTAGAAAAAGAAGCTAAAGACTTTGAAGATAGTGTCATACAAATTGTTACAAGTAACACACCACAAGCTATTAATGATATGAAAATAAAGTTTAAAGCCTTTGCTACTAAGTGGATTAATAATGTAAAAGAAGAAAAAGGAATAACTTATTATGAAGAAAAACTTAGCATGGTAAATTACCTAATAGAAGAATTAGGTGAATATAAACTAACAGATATTAAACCATCAATTATCCAAGATCTATTCAATAGAATAGATGCTAGAAAAAAAGTAGTCACAAAAGTATGGGCAAAAGATAATATTAAAGATATTTTAAAAGAAAAAGGTATATCACTAGATTATGCTGAAAGTCTTGGAATATGTAGAACTACTCTAATATGCATGAGATGTGGAAAAAATATAAGTGAAGAATGGGCAATTAATTTTTCTGAAAAAACAAATATCCCATTTGATTCTATATTTAATATAGATAGAAAAGTCACAGATTATGCAAGAGAAACAAATTCTAAAATAAAAAAAGCCTTAGCTCTAATACTTGGTAAGGCAGTAAAATACGGTTTAATTGATAAGAACTATGCTACACATGAATATATAGACTTTCCGCAATTTAAGAAACCAAAAATAGATGTTATGGATGAAGAAGAAATAAAAATATTTTATGATACAATTTTAAAACTAAATAATATTACCCAAAAAACTGCTCTTATGGTATTTATACTTACAGGCTTTAGAAGAGGAGAGGTATGCGCTTTAAGATGGGGAGATATTAACTTTAAAAATCAAACTATAACAATTAGTAGAAGTGCTAGAAAATCAAAAGAGTTAGGCTTAATAATTAAAGATCCTAAAACTGAATCATCCAAAAGAACAATATCTATTCCATCAATACTAGTAGACCAATTATTTGATTATAAAAAATATGTATGTGATAAATATAAAAATGTAGGTTATACACTTACCGATAATAGCTATATTTTCACTAATCAATTTGGAGATATAATTAATATTGATACATTCGAAAAATGGATGAATAAAGTCCTTATTAAGGCTAATCTACCACACCATACACTTCATAGTTTAAGACATACTAATGTTACACTTCAGATCGCTGCAGGCGTTCCAATTGTCACTGTATCAAGTCGTGTAGGTCATTCAAAGACTAGCACTACAACAGATATTTATGCTTATAGTCTTCAAGGCAGTGATAAGAAGGCAGCAAATGCGATTGATAATTTGTTTAAAGAAGAAAAAGAAGATTGCCAAGAAACATCCAATAATCCTATTGATGAATTTAAAAAAGCAAAAGCTGAAATGGAACAATATGGCTTAGACAGTATAAAAGAATATATGGAATTCAAAGAATTTATGAAATTAAGTAATAAATCTATCACCTCCCCAGAAAAGAAGGATTACAATTAATCTTTCTTTTTTTGCTGGTTTTTTATTTAATATTATTAGAAATAATGTTATAATAAAAAGTAGGTATATATCAATATAAAGTTATAGAAGTGTAATATTTTAAAATTACCTATATTTTTTTCATGATATGGGATTTTTAGTTTTTGTTATTTATTTTAAGGTAGGTGTTAATATGGAGAAGAAGGAATCTAACGTTGAGCAATTAAAAAAAAGAATTGATGAAATTGATGATGCTTTTTCAAAACTTTTAGATTATAAAAATAGAAAATATGTAGAAAAAGAAAAAAAGATAATGGCAGCAAATGAGGAATGTGTGCCTTTTTTTGAGAATATAATTTCTAACAAGATTGCTTCACTTTCTACTTATAAAAAGAATATTGATTCTATTATTCAGACTATTAAGGATAATGGAATAGACATTCCTAAAACAAATGAAAATAACGCATTTTTTTCTTGTTATGAGGATGCACTTGTATTATTTGAAAAAGCTAGTATAAGTTTTAAAGATTCACTAGATGATATAAATTCGTATTCTTTTTCTGAACCGAATAGCGATTTTAGTTTTGATTGCGAAACAGCAATTATTAATGGAAAAGAATATAAAGCTCCAAATTTTCCTAATTTAAGTGAAAATGACTTCGATGATGATAATGAGTATAAAGATAAGATGGCTAAACTATTTGAATTATATTATTCGTTGTCTAATTGTATAGAATATTTAATTAAGTATTATGCAAGTAATGAATACAAGGAAATTCTACAAAAAAAAGGAAATAATGTTATCAAAAACTTTACTGATGATTTAAATCAAGAATGTGAAGAAAAAATAAGATCTTATACTGATGATTTCAAAAAAATGTATCGTGAAGAATGTGTTCCTTTTTTAGAGAATAACAATAGATTATTAAAAGATTATATTACATTAAAAGATTTCGAAATGCCTGTAAATTTTGTTAATAACATTATTATTGGCTCAATAGAATATAACTTCAAAAACTATGATAACTACAAAAATATTCTATCAGACATAGATATAGACAAAGTAATTAACAAAAAAATCAAATTTCCTTATTATTTGGATTTGATGGGTAAGGGCAATATATTAATAAATATAAAAAAAGACACAGAAGATCTAGTTGATTTTGTTCATCAATTAGTTATGCAATTCATATCATCAGTTCCTTACAAGAAAATGAATTTAGCATTAATTGATGTTGATGATTTTGATAAATTCGATTTAGTAAATAGTTTTTCTAAAGAGTATTTAAAAAAGAATAAATTATTATTCAGTGGGAAAATAATAACTGATGGCTCAGGTCTCGATAATATAACAAGATCTTTATGCGATAAAATAACCGAAATTAAGGGTGAAAAATTAAGCCCTAAAAACTGTAAAAATGTTTTTGAATATAATGATATTTCAAGAGAAAATACACAAGAAATGTATTTAATGGTATATGTAAATTGTCCAAATTATTTAAATGAAGATATTGCCAAGAGAATATCAAATCTTTCTATTAATGGAAATGTGTGTGGTATCTATTCAATAATCGTTAACAATTTAGATTATAAATTTCCAAAAGATACATATAATTACAATGCAGAAAAGCATAGGAAATTCATTGATAGAATCTCATCTAATTCCGTAGTTATTGATTATTCTACCGATGGAAAATATAGAATAAATGAGGATGTTTTCAAACCTAATTATGCATTTAAGGAAGAAAATGTTAATGATTTCTTTATTGCTGTTAATAGCGGATGTGAACTTGCTGGTAGCAGTCAAGTCATCTATCTAGATAGCATTATAAAAGAAAAATATGAAAAGAAGCCTTATTATTCTCAACTAAAGATTCCTGTTGGTAAAGATGGTGGAGAGACAGTTTATTTTGAACTTGATGTTGAAGGCGCTAATACTTCATCAGCAATAGTTGCTGGTGGAACAGGTTCAGGTAAATCATCTTTCTTGCATTCTATTATTCTTTCAGGTGCATATAACTACTCTCCTGATGAGTTAGAATATTATTTAATAGACTTCAAGGATGGCGTTGAATTTAAACCATATAAAGATAAAGAAGATGGTATTTATATACCTCATGTTTCTTTCTTATCTTTAAAGAATAAACTTGAAGACGCATATGATATCTTAAAAAGGATATTTGATGAAAAAGAGTATAGAAATGAGTATTTTAAAAAAGTAAATGCAGCAAATCTTATTTCATACCAAAGTCATCCTGATGTAAAAAGTGGGAAGTATCCTTCATTTAAAAGAATGATTGTAATTATTGATGAGTATCAAAACTTTTTGGAAGCAAGGGATATTTCAAACAGACCTTTATGTGATAAATGTAAATCAATTCTTTTAGAGTTGCTTTCTCAAATTAGAAATGTTGGTATTTCTTTGGTTTTATCGAGTCAAAATATATCAGTAGAAAAATCAGCATTAGACCAAATTAATAATAGATACATTTTTAGTTCCAGTGCTTCAGTAATTGAAAAAGCGTTCTCTGAATTTTCTGGCGATTCAATGAATGTTGAATTGAACAAAGAAAAAGGCTTAGTTTATATGACAAAAGATGGTGGAATTAATAGATTATTGTTTAAGGCTGCATGGAGCGGAAAGACAAACGAAAAAGAACAAAAATCTATAGTTAATGAAATCAATAAAAAATGGGGTAATTATCAAAAAGATCTTATGATATCAGGTAGTGAAGAGGCTCTTCCAATATATAAATCAAGAGCACCATTTGTATTGAATGGGGATATTAAATTAAGCGAGGATGAAATAATTTATACTACATTTGGAAAATCGGCATTATCAGATAGTTTTGTAGGTATTGATTTCTATGATTCGGATTTTTGTAATTACATTATTATAGGCGAAATGAAAAAAGTTAGAAATATTGAAGCATCTATAGGATTATCATTTTTATATAGTTTAAAGAAATATGAATTTGATTTAAGAGAAAAAGATCTTTATTATTTAGATTTAAATACTAAAAATGATGCATTAAGAAATCCTAGTCCTTTTGATACTTATAAGGATGAACTTGAGGATGTAATGAATTATTGTGTAGAAACAGAAGAAATAGTTAATTCAATCAACGATCTTTATAGTGTATATGAGTCAAGAAAGATGGATAGTAAGCGAAGAAGTAGGGTAATACATTCACCTAAATTATTGATAATTAATTCATTTAGTCTACTTAACGAATTTAATGAAACGAGTCTAAATGAAATGAAAGCAATAAGCGATGACGAAACAGATAGTAATATAAGCAATCTAATTAATGAAGGCATGGGAATAGAGAGCGCATCATTAAGCGGTGATAGTATTTCATTAACTGATAAAGTAAAAGAACTATATTTGAAGGGATATAGTTATAGTATTTATGTTGTGATACAAGATAGAAGAATAAATGATATCAATGGCTATAATTCTTATAATAATACATTTGATTTGTCAAAAGTAATATGTTGTGATAAAGACGAGTTAGAAAAATGTGTTCCTATCATAACAATTTCTGATTTACCACAAAAATATGTGGTATTATATCCTAATATTTCAAAAGTTAGACCATTTGAATTTGATAGGTCTGAAGAAGAAAGGATATTTATCAAGAAACTAATGGAGGTGTTAACTTATGAATAAAGAGTTTTATGTAGATATTGATGCATTGAGAGATTACTCTAGATTTTTAAAAAATAGTGTATTAGGTATTCAGAAAAACGTTTCTTTTATTGTTAAAGAAAATTTAAAATATCAAATGCAACTTCGTGATAATACAAGTAAGGAAGTTGATGTTCATATTAATCAATTGAAGAAAATATTTGATGATTTTTCAAATGAGATAGATGCTATTTCAAAGAACGTTAATAAAGAATATGAGCTATATTTGGCTTATACAAAAAAAATTAAATTGTGAGGTATGATATATGGCTAATATAATTCAATCAAGTGAAAAAAATCCTGTTTTAGTAATAGAACAATTTATTAAATCTTTAGATATATTTATTAATCAGTCAATTGCTAATATTAACAGTATGAAAAATAAGCACAAACAAATGGCTTATTATTGGAAAGGTGAGCAATATAACAGATTAACATTGATTTTAAGTCAAACTATTAAAGATGCTGCAAAAGAATTGATGGAATTGCAAGAGTTAAAGAAACAATTAGTTATCAAGGCAGATATATTTAGAAAGGCAACAAATAATAAATGAAAAAAATTGACTTAATAAATTGGACTGATAAAAAAGCAAAAATGGTATCTAGTAAAATTGATAGTATTGAAGAGAGACATAAGAAAATAGATGAAGAGTTTATGGTAGTCATTAAGAAAATACAATCTGATAACAAAATAGAAATATCTTATGACTATAAACCAGAGGTATATAAACCATGATAATGACTATTCAAGAAGATGAAATGTATTATGCGAGCAAATACTGTAATGAATATATTAAAGAATTAACTGATTTTATAGTTGATAAAAAAAGAATTTTTGAAAAAAACAAGAAAGAATGCGAAGAAAAAATTAATTCAGAAAGTGAAGACATTAGCTTATTGAAAGAGAAAATTGATACTTGTTATAATATCATTTCAGATAATAAAGAAAGAATTAAACAGATATCAGAAGAGATACAAGAACTAGAAGAAGTAATTGATGATAATGATTATCATATAGATAATACAGTTGTCACAGTCTACACTTCTGAATATGATAAATATAGCGGTGAGGCACATAAAGTTGTTGATTATGAAAGAACGAGAAAGAATGAAGATTATATTGATATGTTGAGTGATGAGAATAGTGATTTACAAGACAGTATAAACGCTTTAAAACGAGAAAAGGCCGAATGTTTTAGAAACATAAAATCATTAGAAACAATGATAACTAATATTGGTTTAACTATAGAAGAAAAGGGAAAATTAATAGAAAAAATAAAAGCAAATATAACAATATTAGACTCGTCTTTTCGATTATTGAACAATGAAACTGCTAATATGCAGAACGAATTAACTGAACTAAACAAAAATATATTAAAGTGTATAGATTATATTCATAGTTATGGCTTAACAATATCAAATATGTATTATAAGGATCTCAAAAATAGTTACACTTCAAAAGATATCTTTGCTTTGAATTCTGAAACTATCCAAGAAGAAATAGGTTTATTAAAGGCGACTATTGAATTCAATAATGAGATAGTATCAAAATTTGCCAAAGAAATTAAAGAATTTGCCGATAATTTAAGTGGAAGTGGTTTTTCGAAACAGGTTCCAGAAATATCAAGTAGAAAAGTGCTTGAAATAAAAAAAATCAACGATAATTACATTTATACGTTAAATATTTTAAAAAAAGCAAAAGAATTTATTAGTGCGTATGAAATGGTAAAAATATAAGCAAAGGAGGACTTTGTTATGGATTTTAAAGAAATGTTAGAAAAAGAATTTGATAGCGAGAAAAACATACTAAATAATGAATCAACAATTCCTAATTCAGAGTCTTTATCTGTCGATAGTTTTGTAGATAATTATAAAAAGTATAAGGAAAAAATCTCCGCAAAGTCTTCTATGTATGAAAAATTAAAAGAAGAATCAATTAAAGTGCATGAATCTAGATTAAAATTAGAAGCGCTAAATAGAGAAAAAGAAACTAAGTATAATTTATTTAAAGACAATTTATCATCAGGAAAGTATTATGATGCATTTATTGGATTTGAGTCAATAATAGACTATAAGGATTCAGAATCCTACTATAATCAAGCAAAAAGTATTCTTGATGAAAAATACAATGAGGCTATGAATCTTTTTAATGACGAGCAATTTGATGAGGCAAAAGTAGCATTTTTATTTCTAAGTGAATATAAAGATTCAAGAAAAATGGTGGAAAGATGCCAAGTAGAAATTGATAAAAAAGGGGAAAAGGCTGCTAAGAGGAAGAAAATATTGATATTTACAAGTTTATTTAGTTCACTTGCTTGTATAATTACTTTAGTATTGATACTTGTTTTTACTGTTTTTATTCCTAAATCAATTGAAAACAAGTATAATCGTGCTATTAGGTTAATAAATGAAAGAAATTATAATGAAGCGGCTTCAATTCTTGAAAAATTGAATTATAAGGATTCTGCTAATCAATATAATGTTGCTAAGGCAGGTATTTCAGCGAAAGAGGGAACTGCAAATAATGTTATAAAATATATGTGTGATGCAAATGGAAAAATTAGCGTAACATATAATCCAAATGGTGGAACCACACCAGTTTTATCAGAAGAAATAGAAACATATAAGCCTATGTCTAATTATGCTACAAAAGATTATTATCAATTCATGTTATGGGAAGTAGAGAGTTATACTATAACTACTAAAGAAAACGAGTATAGTTGCCAATTGAATCTAATTGCCTCATATGTTATTAAAAGATATCAAATAACTTATAGTCTAGATGGAGGAACAAATAATAGTGCAAACCCAGAAACATATAATGGCCTTATGGATAATATACAGTTGCAAAATCCTACAAAAGAAGGATATACGTTCTTAGGCTGGTATTATAATAATGAATTAATTACAGAGATTAATACTAAAAATGATTTTGATATTGAAATAGTTGCACTTTGGGCAAATTACACATTAACAACAGAAAAGAATATTGATTCTGCTGGAAGAATTACCGAATATTATAATCAAAATATTACTGAAGGAACAAGTATAACAATAACTGCTTCAACAAACACAGGATACACATTTTTAGGTTGGTATAAAGATAATAAAATAGTAACAACTAATAACAGTCATTCATTTACTATGCCAAATGTAGATTTAATTTATGAGGCAAGATGGTCAATTAATAAATATAAAATAACATTAAACAATCAATCAGGTTTTACTGTTTCAGGTGTTACAAGTGGAAATGCATATGAATATGGTACTCAAATCAATCTAGTAACTAATAACAGTTCAAATCTTGTCGCTGTAATTTGGAGTAGGAGTGATGGAATAATAACAACAGGAAATACATATTCTTTTAATGTTCCAGCAAATAATATAGATATTACTATTACCTCTATAACTGTTTATACAAAGAGTGGTAACAAGTTATATTTTGGCACATATCCACAAACTATAGTAACTGAAAGCACATTGATTAATAATTTAAACAATTTAGCTGGAGAAAAACCAACTGCAAACAAATTTAATAATTGGTTAGATTATAACTATTACATTTTAGGTGGCAAAGAAAGTTATATGTTCTATAAAGATATAGATTATGATTGTAATGGTACATATGATTATCGAGGAGTATATTTCATAAAATATAGACCGTCTAGTGTGCATTTGTCTGAATCCTATTCATACCAAGATGATAATGGCTATGATGTAAATACGATTTATTGGTTTAAATATGACAAAATTGAGTGGGATATAATTAATAATAATGATGGAAAAGCACTAATCGTAGCAAATTTGATCTTAGATAGCCAAGAATATTATCCGTTTCATAATAGCAAATCTAATAATTATGAATTATCAAATATAAGAAAATGGCTAAATGCTTCTTTCTATAATACAGCTTTTAACGCTTTACAAAAAGAACTAATAAGTACAACTTTAGTAGATAATAGCTTGAAATCTACTGGTAATACTTATAACGATTATGTTTGTGATGATACGTATGATAAGATTTTCTTATTGTCTCGTGAAGAGTATCAAAACTATTATTCAAATCCTCAGTTAAGAAGTGATGTAGGCACAGATTATGCAAAAGCTCAAGGATTATTTGTACAAAGTAACAATACTACTAAGGGTAAGAGCAATTGGTTACTTCGTTCTCCTTATAATCTAAATGTAGATGACGTATATTCACTTTATGTGATGGGCGGTTATTCTATATCTGTTGGCTCTTTAGATATTTCATTAACTTATGGAGGAGTTCGACCTGCATGTTGGGTAAAACTATAAAGTATGTGCATGAAATATAAAATGTCTTGCAAACATAATTAATGGTATGTAACTGTATATTGATTTATTAAAATAAGTGATTTTTTCTGGAATGCAGTATTTCAAAAGAATTAGAGGAGATTTTGAAATGAGTGATAAAAGATTGAAAAAAGAAATTGAAGAAGTTTTAGATTATATTGAAGGAGATTTTATTGATGATGCACATGATGCAATTGAATCAGTAAATATTTTTTCCAGAATAAATGTTGAATTAGCTTTTGAATATATCGTTGATACAAATCAGAAAGATTTCTTACAACGCTTTTTGATGTATTTATCGTTTGTGCCATATGACGACTTTGAAGAAAACGCGATTCAGTCTCTAATAAAAAAATATCCTTATGATGGATATGAAGAATCTTTGGCTGCGTATTATATGGATAAGAATTATAAAAAATCTTTAGAAATATGTAGAGAAACGAAAAAAAAGTATATTGAAAACGATAAAATATTAGAGAAAGTAAGTTCCATTGAACGAATGATAAATAATAGTCTAGAGAGAAAGGGTAAATTTGATCAATTAGAAAAGACGTATTATTATGATGAAAATATAGATGTGCATTCTTTAGATTATGTTTCAGATATAAGAAGAATCATTATAAGCAATGTTGATGTTATAAAAGAACATACTTTTAGCGATTTAATAAATTTAGAAAGTGTATCCATTTTCGGCGCATCAGAAATTGAAGAATATGCATTTATAGGTTGTGTTAATTTAAAAGAAGTCGTTTTTGACAATGCTGTAAATAAAATCGGAGATTATTGCTTTGCAGGATGTGAAAAACTTGAATCATTACATCTGCCCGGAAACCTTAAAACAATTGGTAAGTGTTCTTTTATGAAATTATCGTCTTTAAAAAGAATTGTATTTCCTATTGAATTAAAAGTTATTGGAGAAAATGCATTCAAAGATTGCACTAAACTAGAAAATATTTGTATTCCTGAGGGTGTTGAAGAAATCAAAAGCAATGCATTTATGGGATGTAGTTTCACTAATAAGCTTGTTATCGGGAAAAATGTATCAATAATCAGAAACGGTGCATTTAATGGTATGAAAAGTTTAAAAGAATTAATTATACATTCGAATGACATTAGATTTGATATGGGCGTATTTTCAGAATTGATTAATTTAAAAAAGATATATATTGATGGACCGAGTGAGATTAATATGATTGTGTTCAATGATACCGGATGTTTCAACGTAGAAGAAATAATTATTGGAAGTAATGTTAAAACAATAGGTTCATATGCATTCTCTAAGTTTATTTCACTTGAAAAAGTAGAAGTGGGGATAAATGTATGTTCGATTAATGAATTTGCTTTTAGTGATTGTGTATCGCTTAAAGAAATAACTATTCCAACTAGCGTAAAAAAGATTGAAAATTATGCTTTTAATGATTGCTTTAACTTAAAAAAAGTACTGGTATATAGTAAAGATATATTGATTGAAAATGAAGCATTTAGCTATTGCTATCGTTTGAACAAATAAATTAGACTAAGGTTTAGAAACCTTAGTTTTTTTGTCGTTTAATCATTTATAATGTATATAATAAATAATAGAGTAACGTCCACTCTAGCCGTTGGTCGCACAAAAAATAATGGCTTCATATCCATAAAAAACGGGTCGACATAGTAAAGGTCGAAAAAAAAGTCGACAAAAAAACGGAAGATATTAAAAAATATAGGAGATATATAAAAAAACAGACGATATTTAGAAAGATATTTGCCGTTTTAGACGATTTTAGACGATATTTCGACTTGGAAATTAGCCTTCTAAGCCGTGTGTCGAAGGTTCGAATCCTTTCTGGAACGCCATGTTTTTTTATTACCCTAAATGTCCTTATTAGGACATTCTTTTGTTTTAAGC
>Ga0247611_10002956_pt1 | contig 26162 bp, 17 predicted proteins | sample 177DNAGHGhighgp2_FD_192422 | JGI IMG/M metagenome (GOLD analysis project Ga0247611, IMG submission 192422) | Sheep rumen microbial communities from Palmerston North, Manawatu-Wanganui, New Zealand - 1770 DNA GHGhigh gp2 | ecosystem: Host-associated > Mammals > Digestive system > Stomach > Rumen... | reverse complement strand
AAAATCATATTCTTCTCAACTATTATCAAACCAGTTTTTAAATGTTGCTCATTGTTTTATTGGATCTGTAACGGGTTTTATCGCTTTTTCTCCAAATTTTATGGATTGATTTTCATATATAGTTCATTCAGATATGAACCTTGCTGTTATAGCATTTTTATCGGTAAAATATCCTGATTGTGTTTGTGTATCTACTTTTGCATAAGTTTTGTTTATATAATTAGAATCAAATTTAGTTCCATTTCATCAGATTAATTTAGTTGTGTTGTAAAACATATTGCTATAGCTTGTAACCTTATTCGTAGCAAATCATGTACTTGCATATATTGTTTTTAATTTACTACAATTAGAAAACATAGAACTCATATCAGTCACATTGCTAGTATTCCAATTACTTAAATTTAACTCAGCCAGATTATTACAATTATAGAACATATAATACATATTCGTCACATTACTTGTATTCCAATTACTCAAATTTAACTCAGCCAGATTATTACAATTATAGAACATATGGCTCATATTAGTCACATTGCTAGTATTCCAATTACTTAAATTTAATTCTGCCAAATTATCACAATAATGAAACATATAACTCATATTAGTCACTTTACTTGTATTCCAATCATTTACATCTAATTCTGCCAAATTATCACAATAATAAAACATTTGAACCATATTTGTTACTTTACTTGTATCCCAATTACTTATATCTATTCATTTTAATCACCTCATATAATTAAACATAAAACTGGAATCTGGATTCATATAAATAGTTTCGGCATCCGTATAATAATATATTATTCATCATTTAAACCATACAATTACATCATTGTCTGAATATGGTAATGATATGATTCATGTAGTTACTCATGATGGGATAGTACTTCATGTCCATTGAATTATTTGTTTTATCGCCGTGTTAGCTGTAGTATGTGTCGCACTACTTTGGCCTGATAACTTTTTTAATATAATATTAAATTCTGTTCATGGCAAAAGGGTAGCTTCACTACTATTAAATGATGCATATATTTCTGTATATCTTTCTATTTTACTATTTTCAAAATCATATTCCTTTCGGCTACTATTTAACCAATTTTTAAATGTTGCTCATTGTTTTATTGGATCTGTAACGGGTTTTATCGCTTTTTCTCCAAATTTTATGGATTGATTTTCATATATAGCTCATTCAGATATGAACCTTGCTGTTATAGCATTTTTATCTGTAAAATATCCTGATTGTGATTGTGTATCTACTTTTGCATAAGTCAGAGAATTTGAACTAAATTTAGTTCCATTTCATCAGATTAATTTAGTTGTGTTGTAAAATATATTGCTACTGCTTGTAACTTTATTCGTAACAAATCATATACTTGCATATATTGTTTCTAAGTTACTACAATAATTAAATATATAACTCATATCAGTCACATTGCTAGTATTCCAATTACTTAAATCAAGTCATGTCAAACTACTACACCAATTAAACATATTACTCATATTAGTCACTTTACTTGTATCCCAATTACCTACATCTAATTCTGCCAAATTCCTACAATTAGAAAACATAGAACTCATATTAGTCACTTTACTTGTATCCCAATTACCTACATCTAATTCTGCCAAATTACTACAATATCCAAACATAGAACTCATATTAGTCACATTGCTAGTATTCCAATTACTTATATCTAATTCTGCCAAATTACTACATCAATAAAACATTAAATACATATTAGTTACTTTACTTGTATCCCAATTACTTAAATTTAACTCTGTCAAATTACTACATCATTGAAACATAGAACTCATATTTGTCACATTACTTGTATCCCAATTATTTACATCTAATTCTGCCAAATTACTACAACAATAAAACATTAAATACATATTAGTCACATTGCTTGTATCCCAATTATTTACATCTAGTCATGTGATCCCTTTCATGTTATAAAACATATAACTGGATTTTGGATTCATATATATTTTTTCTGCATTAGACACATAATATATTATTCATCATGTATACCACGCATATATTGGTTGCTGTGAGTCCGTCGTAGATATGATTCATGTAGTTACTCATGATGGTAAAATGTCTCATGTCCATTGAATTATTTGTTTTATCTCTGTATTACTTGTACTATATGTCGCACTACTTTGACCTGCTAATCTCTTTATCGTTTGATTAAACTCTTGTCATGGTAATAATGTCCCTGACGTTCATGAGATCACTTCCATCACCACTGGTTCATCAGCCTTCTGAAGTGTTATATCCTCTTCTACTTCTTTCTCCATATTTTCTTCTTGTACCTCTATTTCTGAAGTTTCTTCCAAAATCTGAGCTACTTCTCATGTGTTTCTTTCTTCGCTTCATTTATCTTCTTCCTTTGATTCGTCACTTTCATCTGGTTCTCCATTCTCTTCGTTTTCATTACTTTCTTCATCCTCATTATGTTCATCAGTTTCATCTGGTTCTTCATCGGCTTCATCCGATTCTTCATCATGAACATCTGATGATGAATCTGCAGTTTCATTATTTTCTTCCTTTAATTGATCTGGTTCATTTCAGTTCTCATCATTTCCAATTTGTGGAAGATTTTCTTCTAGTCATCATTCATCTTCATCTTGATTCTCCAGAAGTGAACTAGTTTCTCATGCTTTCTCCACTGCGTTTTCAGGATTCTCTCCAGAAATCTCTGCATTTGCATAGCTAAATGGTGTAAGTACATTCGTATTCACTAGCATTACCAATGCTATTAGGTTGATCAGTTTTTTCATCTTTTTGTATAAATTTAAATCTAAAATTTTATTTAACTTGTTCTAATTATACTCATATTTCTTCACTTTTGCAAAAATCTGACCACTTTTCACATTATTTTGAATTGACAAAATACGAAATGTGTGTAATCGTTTAGTTGATTGAAGAAAAATTTTATATTTTTATTGGTTTTTTATTCTTACTTATTACTAAGTTTTTTTATTTCATTATTACAAATAGTTTTATATCATCTTGAAAAAAATTTTGATTTTGGTATAATCATTTTATTCAATCAAAGCACAAAGTTTCAGATAACTGAAATTAGGAAAGTCCTGACATTAAAAAACGGGAGGCATCTCACGGATGCTGGACAGCGAAAGCTCAAATGAAAGTGCCACAGAAACGAAAACTATTGTGAAGCAACCGTAAGATAGTTATGCTTCACAAGAAAGATGCAACGTGAAGATAGTAAATCTGATTTACTTACTTCTACTCAGTTTAGCAGATTGCTATTCGAGGGGTAAACCACTTCCCAATGCAAGCTTCCTCTCAGGAGGAGTGCAAGATCAAAGATTTACTCTTTGCTAGATATATCGTGCTTTAAACACAGAATCAGGCTTATTGGTTGAATAATTAAATATAGGGCTGTAGCTCAGAGGTAGAGCGGTGGTCTCCAAAGCCGCGCGTCGCGAGTTCGATTCTTGCCAGCCCTGGACTAAGAAATTAAGCATTTAAAATAATGAAAGGCTTATAAAAGGCCTTTTTACTTTGCCTTACTATATTTATGGAATCTCGACGAAACCAAATCTTAAATTCTTTTCAATATGTGTGAGATAGTATTGTAAAATTTGTATATGAACAACCATTCATTTTTATTATAGTTTTAATTCTAGCTATACTTTCATTCATCTCAAATATATTTAAACAGCACTTAAAAAAGAAATATATTGAACCGTATGAATGGTCATGAAACACAGACAACAAAGATTTTTATGTCAAATATTATCAGAAAATTCAGTATGTGGACTTTTTTTGAGCTTTCATATGAATCTTATTAATTTTTGTATATTTACTAACGAAGAACACAGTCGTTTGAGCTGTTTGGGCTGTATGAGTATGATGAATTTTGATTACGTTTCAGACTTTTTCTGTATCTTTATTTACTTATTTTTTACTTATAAAAAATTATAAAGTCTGAGATACAATTAGATTAAAAGTTAACTGAGACAATATACAATGACAAATATTATACATAAAACTCCTCCATGTTTGAATGTCTGGGAAAAATGATTTTGGAGAAAATACTTGAGAATCTTTTGTCATTCCTAACTATCAATTATGGAATAATCCTATAATAAAAGTTGATCTTTCATTAGATAATTATGCTAAGGATTCTTTGACAATAGTTTATGATCCCCAAAATTTTAACATATCTTTTGAAGAACTTTCTAATAGTTTGAAAAAATTTTTAGATGATTTGTTTCCTGTAAGATCGGCTTCTAATGTTGCTTATTTCAAAAGCTATATATGAGTAAAGTATAAAATTGACTATAAATATGATTGAGATTGAAAAGCTAATATTCGAATCTGATTCGTTGAAAAAAGATCCAAAGCTAAATATATGAAAGAAAAAATAATTTCTTTTGTTGAAGATAAAAAAAAGACTGAATAAATATTTTTATCCTTTCCAACAGCTACTTTCTAATTCTTGAAATCCTCTCTGCAAATCATGAAATACAGTTAAACGATTATCCCATATTCATCGAAGCATATTTGAGGTTCACTCAAGAAAATCCCTATCATGTGAAACTATCAATGTTACTCCATTAAATCATTGTAACATCATTTTAATAGTTTCTTTTGATCATAAATCCAAGTGGTTAGTTGGTTCATCCATTATGATTATATGCGGTTTTTGTAACAACATTTTGGTTACTGCGACTTTTGCCATTTCTCATCATGAAAGTGATGAAACTTTATGGTCCATCTTCTCTACATCGATTTTCAAGGTTCACAAAAAGGCTCTCGCATCTTGATAAGAAATTCAGACTCACATTACTGCTTCTATCACAGTATCATTTGGATGTAAATCATCAAAAACCTGTGAATATGAACCGATACGTAAATCTGGATGAACTTTTACAGATCAATGTAAAGGAGAAATCTGACCTAAAATCGTTTTTATCAAAGTCGTCTTTCAGATTCAGTTTTTTCAGATTATTCAGATATGCATTTCTTTGGTAATTTCGATTTTGTTTGGCAGAGTAACCAATTCTTTTCACGGATATCATACTGTCAATCATTCAATCTGCATAATCAGATTTGGCAATCTTTGAGAAAGTTTGAAATTAATTTTCTTTGGATCTGATTCGGTTTCTGGAGCTTCTACTCTTTCCAGTTTATCTAACATTTTTATTCTACTTTGAACCTGCGCAGCTTTGCTAGATTTATAGCGAAACTTTGTAATAAATTTTTCTTGCTGCTGTAAATATTTCTGTTGTGCTACGTAGTTTTTATGCTGAATCTCCAGATTTTTCTCTTTCTGACGCAAATAATCTGAATAATTTCACTCGTAAAGATGTAATTTTCTCTGGCTAATTTCTACCACACGATTAAAACATGAATTAAGAAACTTTTTGTCGTGTGAAATACATATCAAAGTTTTTCACCACAGTTCACAGAAACGTTGTAAGAAGAAAATTCATTCGATATCTAGGTGATTTGTTGGTTCATCTAGTAATAATAAATCTACTTCTTGAATTAGGAATTTTGCAATTTGAAGTTTAGTCTGTTCTCATCACGAAAGTTGTTTAATTTTGAAATTAAGCATAGCTTTCGAAAATCAGAAATATTTCAAAATTTCAATCTGCATTCATCGTTTTTGATATCCATTCTCTTTTCTTAGTCGGTCTTGAATTCTATCTCTTTCTTCGAGCAATGAGTGATAATCCTCCTGCCCCCCTTCGGTAAGGGGGGATAAAGGGGGGATTTTTTGTCATTCTGAGCATAGCGAAGAATCTTGTGCAGAAACCTCTCCCACCACTCCGTGGCTTCCCTCTCCTATTAGGAGAGGGGCTGGGTGAGGTTCTTGTACTCAAGATGACATACTTAATAATTTCTCAATCTCATCTAATCTCTCCATAGCCAATTTAATATCAGGGAAACAGGTTTTCATCTCTTCTTCTACCGTATGTTCATCATTAGCCCAGAATAAATCCTGAGAAAGATATCAGATTTTTACTCAATCTGCAATTTCTATCATTCAGAATCACGATTCTTCTTTTCAGATTAGCATTTTCAAAAGTGTAGATTTTCCACTTCCATTTTTTCATATCAAAGCTACTTCATCTCAAAAACGCAGTTGTAAATTTGCGTCATCAAAAAGAATAGTTTTTCAGATTTGTTTATCTAAGTGATGGATTTTGATTATATAATCCTTTTTCGCTCGACTCCTTTCCTGAAAATATTGCTTTGGAATAGATTGCAAAGGCGACATACTAGGCTGAATATCTTCTAATTTATGTTCTTCATCGGCAAACAAATCAATTTCAAAAAACTTACTCAAATATTTTTTCAGACTTTTAATTTTTGTTTCTTCTTTGGTTGGTTTATTAAATTTTAAAAGATAGTCTGAACATAATTCATAGACTTCTGTATATGTTAAATCAGGATTTAATTCTAATATTTTAGTTATCGATTCATCGATTGCTTCTTCAAGAGTCATATTTCATTTTATTTCATAAAATTAGACATATTTTCTTTAAAGTATTTTATTTCATCTGGTCCTGCTTTATATAGTTCCATTGCATGTAATAATTCTTTACAAGATTGTACAAAATAGCGTCTCACCTGAATTAGAGAAGTTAGAGGAATATCATCATTTTTATGTGGGCGAAGTTGAGCTAGATATTCATCATTCTCTTTTTGTAATAAATTCAACATCTCCTGTGCATCTGATAATGCCTTTTTGCTATCAAAACGCTGATATAAATGCAAGATCACGCCATAAAATTTTAAAACCATTTCACGAGTTAATTCATAATCTTTTTGTAAATTATCACTACTGCTTCGTTGCCGATCTTCTATGTGCGTCCAAACATCTTTTATTGTTTTGCAAGAATCTCAAACAGACAAAACGCTTTGATATAATTCTGCATTTTCAACACTTTTCTCTGATATTGGTAATGGCACGATAAACTCTAATAGAGCATTCTGAATATATTTTATATCATGATAAACTTTGGACAAATCATTTTTATCAAAATCTCCCTTAAAAGATAACGTTGTAGCCAATTCATCTTCTGTACTTGCTCAAGGATTTATATGCATTGGTGAAAAATCCCATACATTCAAATTATATTTTATTGCATTCCAAAAAAGTAAAAACATATCCTGTTTAATAGCTAGCTGTGCTACTACTGGATCTAAGTCTTCTACGTTAAATATTTTCTGGATTGCTAGTTCCACACCTTGTTTTTTATCTTTTATATATTTTTGTAATAAACTAGATATAGGTTTAACCAGTGGCAAAAACATTAAAGCAAAAATACTACGTCGTCATATCCATAAAATAGTAAATCCGACAACGACTCATACATTAGGTTCTAATACTGATGTGTAAAATTTTATAATTAAAGGAAGAGCAAACATTCATACTAATACAGCAACAAGATTAAATAGCACATGCCGTATTGCAACTTGTCTTTTTATCGCTATTGAATTTTTTCCGAATGCTCATATAATTATCGTTATTGTTGATCATAAATAACCTCAGAAAATAATTGGCAATCCTAACATTGGAGATAAAATTCATGATCATACAGTTGCTAATACAATAATAAATGTGATGCTTCCAGACTGAACCAAAATAGTTAACATAAGTCAGAAAAGAAAGAATAACCATGGATTCATTCATGTAAATATCGAAAGATCTATATCTGTTAGAAAATTCAATCCATTTTTCATGAAAGAAAAAGCTAAAAAAATCAGTCATAAACTAAACAAAAACTTTCCGATAGCTTCTACTTTATTCCAACGAGAAAGAAAATTTATACAAATTGCTCATAAAAGAATTAAAGGAAATGCTATAATAGATACATCAAAACTTAATCAAACCATTCATAAAATTGAAGTGGGAATCATCGTACCTATATTTACTCAAAGAATAACTGCTAATGCTGATGTCAAAGATAATATTCCAGTTCAAACAAAAGCTAATACTAATACAGACATGATGTTTGAACTTTGTAGAATCGTAGTAACCAATATTCATGTTCAAAAAGATTTGGGTACCGATGATGTGAATTTTTTCATAAAATTTTTAAATCATCATCCAGAGAAACCAGCAACAGCTTGTTCCATATAATTTATTCAAAAAAGGAAAAAACCTATTCCTCATAAAAACTGTAATATTCAAGCTCGCATTAATCTATAATTTGATTAAAAATAGCATCATTTAATTTTAACAATTATGTATTAAAATGCAAGTAAGCGAAAATTAAATCTCTTGCATTTTTTTTTGGTTATCGTATATTTTGTGGAGATATTTTATGTTTTTAATTATCAATAATTTATGGCTCTCGACATCAAGAAAACAGAAAATTGAATTCTGATTGAGAATAAATTTTTATTTAATCCATCAGAAATAGAAGTCTGAATTATAAATTTGTTGCCTACAATCTGAGAAGAAATGGCTTATGATAGATGAAATCTTCTTTCAATAGATTTTCCTTGAGAATATGATATTTGATGAGCTTTTATCAAAGTTTTTTCATGAAATTGAAATAAGTTAAACTTTTTGGTAAATTATGAATGAATAACTTTTGCTATAATTCAATCTCCTGAAGTGTTGGAATTAGATGAAGTTTGTGATATGAGTACTTGGATCTTCCCTGATGAATCTGTATCCAAAAAATTGGATCAACTAGAAATGGAATGAGATAGGATAAATTTATCAAAACTGGATGAAATATCGTTTGAAGATGCTACAGAATGAAATCAAGAAGAAATTGAGATTAAAATTGAATAATTTATGAGAGTAAATTCTTTTGGTTTTGTTAATTTGGTTTTTAGTTTTTCTTGATTTTTTTCTAGTTTATCTTACACTGTTTTTTGATAAAAGTTTTTATTTTTTATTTTTACAAATGAAAAAATCTGTTTTCTTATTAGGATTATTAACGACAACGGTTTGTCTAACTGCTTGTGGATCTAAAAATTTCAACATGACATTTGAAGAAGCTTTAGATGCTGCTAATCATTCTGAGTTACAAGAAATTCTGGCTGGAAATGAGAATTTTGAACAATCTTTTGACATTGCTGGTAATTATCATGCCGAATGAAATACAATAGATGCTGACATTTCTACGAATAGCAAACAGAATATTGAAAATAACAAATCTGAATCTTCTATTAAATTTACTGCAAACATCACTTCACAGTGAGAAACTACAAAAGTTAATTGAGCTTTGGACTTGAAGTTAGTAGATGACGTTATTTATATGAATCTTTGAAGTTTAGATTTGACATGAAACGAAAACTTGGCTATGTTTGATATGATGCTTTGATGATTCAAAGGTCAATGGTTATCTATTCCTATGACAGGTTTAAGTGATGTACCTAGCTCTCTTTCTTATTTAAAGGATGGTAAAGCATTAAATGATAAAGCAAAAGAAATCATAAATAACGAATGATCTACAGTTTACAACTGAAAATTTAAACAATTCAATGGATATAATGCTTGGAAATTCTCTATAGATAATGCAAAATTAAACGCTTTAGTGAAAGAATATTATGATTCAATGAGTAGTGGATTAGTTTTGGGAAGTGGTGAAGATGCTGAATTCCCCGAGATAAATATTCAGAATTTTGAGTGATATCTAGTTATTACTTGAAAAGATAAAGTAACAACAGTTATTGAATCTATGGATATGATGGATAATGATATAGTAATGAGCGTAAATTGATTTGCTGGAAAAGATTATGAAATTAATATAACTGAATGAGAAGAAGAATTGGTTAAGATTGTTGCGAACAAAAAATCTTCAAAATATGATGTTTTTATCACAGTTTCTGATGCTATATTATTGCAGTGAACAGTTTCTCCAAAGTTATCTAAATCTGAAATTAAATTAAATTTTGATGCTAAATTAACTGTGAAAGCTCAAAATGAATGAGATGCTGATACTATCATTCCTTTCAAGGGTTCTTGGAATTATAAAGGTATCTCTGATTTCACAGTTACGGCTCCAGAAAATGCACAAGATTTAAGTGAATTATTGGGTGGTTATCTTGGAGGAATGATGTGAGATGATTATGCAGAATTGGAAGGTATTGAGGATGAATTAGATTCAGAAGAATCAGTAGAAACTATAGAAGAAAATAATGATATGGTAGCTGAGGAAACTACTGAAAATAATGGAGAAGTAGTTGAAAACATGGAAGGAACAGCAGAAGCTGTAGAATCTGCTGAATAAAATAACATTTATAATGTAAAAAAGATCTGATTCTTAATGAATTAGGTCTTTTTTTATTAATAAAATCTTGCAAAGATTATGAATTTTCATAATCTTGAATTGCTGGTAAAAATAATTTATATGTTTTTGATGTATTTTGATTAAACATAAATTTCGTTTAAGAACTAAGGACGTACGTTATTTGACTAAAAAAAGGCAATATTGTGTAAAGTGAGTTTTTGGATTTTGGTGGATAAAACAGTATTCGAATAGACAATTTAATCAGATTTCTTGTCATATTGGTGTAAAACTCAGTAAAAATGCTACAACTAGAAATCAACTTAGAAGGGTTGTTATGAATTACATCAGGGATAATGATATCATATCAAAATCGATAAACTGACAATTCTTCAAGATATTTGTAAATCTAGATAAAAACAAGTTGCCAGAATTAATAAAATATACAGAAGAACATAACAAGTCTGAATGGAATAATTATTTTGAAAAAGAATTTGGATTAGCTTTTACATCATTTCTATCATTTCTATGCGGAAAGAACTAAAACAAAAACGGGAACAAACGAAGCAAAATTTTGCACAAAGTTTTCAAGGATGGAAGGAAGATTTGAAAGAAAGATACACACAACGTTTCCCAAAACCAAAAATGGATAAGCCTACTGACAATCTTTTAAGGACTAATCCTGATGGAATAACAATAGAATCTACAAAAACAACCAGACTAATTTTAAAATTTTGGTTAATAGGACTAGCTACTGTTGTACTCTGATATATGATGTATATTTCCCTATCTTACATCTATATGGTAATAGCTGCTTTTATTATTTCTCTAGCCCTTGAATGATGTATAATTTTTTGGCAAAGACTTACAAAAAGTAGATGAATTTGAATACTGATAACATATCTTATAGCTACATTTTTTGTATTAGCAGGTTTTATTATTTTGATTCCATTTTTCTTTAATCGATGAACTGAATTGTTACAATCACTGATGGGTTGATTATTGGATTTACAGTCTTCTCTTGCTCAGTTATGAGTACCATGATACATTCAGTGAGCGAATTGGATTCCATCTTTTATGAAAGATGAATTAATTCAACGAATTCAAAATTCTGATTCCGATAGTATATTAACAGTAATTACCGAAAATATATGAAGCATAATGTCCACTTCTAGTGGATATGTGAAATGAATTGCATGACAAGCTCTAATTTTCTTTGGAAATATATTTTCTATAATAGTTGATTTTGCAATTGTTCTTACCCTATGTGTTTTCTTTTCTGTAGCTCATTATGATATCAAGTACGGATTAAAATATATCTTCCGCCACTATACAAATGTATTACCAAGAATCGATGCAGCTTATTCAGGAATTACAACATGGTTAAAAAGTCAGCTTTTCCTCTGTGTATTTATATGAATAATGTCATATCTTTGATTATGGATTCTAGAATTATTTGGTATTAGTGTCCCTCAAAAGTGAACTCTTGCGATATTGGCATGACTATTTGAAATTATTCCATATCTTGGCCCATTCTTATGAGGATTACCTGCTGCAATATCGGCTCTTATATATTCTGGATGATGGGGTTTCTTAGCTGTAGGTATAGTTTATTTATTAATACAACAATCTGAAGAGAAATTACTTGTTCCTATTTTGATGTGAAAAACTTTATGAGTTAGTCCTTTAATTGTTTTCTTGTGCATCATACTTTGTGGAACAATTATGTGATTTTTCTGAGTCTTATTAGCTGTACCTATTGCTGTAATTGTATCTTTAGCATTTCATATTCCTCAAGCTGATGAATTGGGGAAAAAAATTAAAAAGATAGAAAACACTCCTGCGTTTAGAAAGAGAAAAATTTCAAAATAGGAGAAACAAAATTTACGGATTGATTAATATTATAATGAAAAAAAAATTACTTCATTTATGCTATAGTTTTTTGGTAAAATGTGCTCATCATTATATCAAACGCTGTAAACCAATTGTAATCTGAATAAACTGAAGCGTATGAAAGACATCCTGTCGTATGATTATTTTTCAGACTTTACAAAAATTTTTTCCAAGTAAGAAAATATCTACTTCACCAAAAAATTTTAATGGAGAATTCTGACTTTCATTGAGTGTTTTTGAAATTACTTCATGGGCTCCTTCTATGTGAAACATGCTGAAAGTTTGCTGTAAAGCGTTATTCCTATCATTATTTGGGAGGAAACGCTACGATGCAATTGTGCTAGAATATGGAATCGATAACCCATGAGAAATGGATTTTATTTTGAAAGTTGCACATCCTGATATTTGAGTTTTTACAGCCATCGATGCAGTTCATAGCGAACAATTCTGAAATCCTCAGAAAATTGCTAGTGAAGAAATTAAAATGGCATTGAATACTAAATCATTGGTTTTCTTGAATGCAAATGATGAATATGCACAACAATTAGCACCTAGAATTAAAGTAGATAAACTGATGTATAAAACTTTTGATAACGATAATATAGAAGATGATATATATTTTGATGATCATTCATTCAAAAAATGAAAAGAAAATGCTGATTTGAAATCTCATTTTGTTTTACACATTAAAAAGCAGGAATACAAAATTGAGACTAACTTATTTGGGAAAATGAATTATGGATACATTGGAGTTGCAGTTTGAATCGCTGAGACTCTAGCATATCGATGGAAAACTGACTTGCATTTAAAAAATAAAGATAAACTTGAATTAACGTACAAACTTCAACCTGGTAGATTATCTGTTTTTGACTGAAAATACAACACATTAATCATTGATTCTACATATAATGCTTCACCTTTGAGTGTAAGAAAAACTATCGATACAGTTTACACTATCAGAAATAACTGTTTCCCAAAAAGTGAAATCTGGCTTATACTTTGAGATATGAGAGAACTTGGAGATTTAACTGAATCGGAACATCGTAAATTAGCTGGATATGTTTCTCAATCTGGAGATCAGCTTTTTCTTTTGTGAAAATCTATGAACGACTACTTGGCTGATGAACTAGAAAAAATCTGAGCCAACAATAATTTAACAGTCTGTAAAACTCTGAAAGAATTGAGCAAGACAGTTGAAGATAGACTAAAGGAAAGAAAAGATAAAAATCCTGTTATCTTGGTATTTAAATGAAGTCAGAATACAATTTTCCTTGAAGAAGCTGTAAAACATTTCTTGAAAAATAAACAGGATGAAAAATTCTTGACTAGACAATCAGAATTCCGGATGAAGAAAAAAAGTGAATATTTGAAATAAAATATTTTTAAAAAAAATCCCATAGCATCTAGTGTTGGGATTTTTTATTTTCTAAAATTACTTAACTAAACTGTGTCCTGTCATTTCTTCTGGAATATCAATTCCAAATAATGTTAACATAGTTGGAGCCATATCTGCAAGTCATCATTCTTTTTCAATATTATCCTGTGGCTCTCAATTATGAATATATCGCAGTGGAACTAAATTCGTAGTATGTGAAGTGATTGGAGCATTTTCAGGTCACATTTCTTCACAATTTCCATGATCTGCTGTAAGTAAAATATCCACATCTTCATCTTTACTCCATTTAAGCAATTTAGATGCAACATCATCCAAAGTTTCCACTGCTTTTATTGCTGCTGGTAAGATTCCAGTATGTCATACCATATCTCCATTAGCAAAATTCACTATAAATGCATCAAAGTTTGAACTTTCTTCAAGTAATGTTTTTAGAATTTCAGGAGCAGACATCGCAGGATCCAAATCATATGTTGCGACCTTATGAGATGGAATTAGTAAATTTTTCTGTCAATCATAAACTATTTCCTTTTCTGCATTGAAGAATTTTGTCACGTGAGCGAATTTTTCAGTTTCTGCTAAGTGAAACTGACGTAAATCATGCTTTGAAATTACTTCTGAAAGTGTATTCTTGATATCTTTTGGCACTAAGAATGTAGATCCATCATATTCTTTGTAATACTTTGTCATAGCTACAAAATAGAGGTTTGGCATACTTTTTGTGATAAATCATTTATTCCATTTTTCGTATAATTCAGCTTTTTCTGGATTTTGAGAGACCATTAAAGCCTGTGTCATTTGTCTAGCTCTATCTGAACGAAAATTTATATGAAAGACAGAATCTCCATCTTCAATTCATTCTGCTCATAAAAAGCTTACTGGAGTTAAAAATTCATCTGTCTCCCCTGCTTCATAACGTTTCTGGATGTACTCAGTAGGAGTATCAGAAGTCTGAGTTTGCTGAAAAACTATTTCATCGTATGCTTTTTGTACACGGTCTCGGTTATTATCTCTATCCATTCCCCGATACCTACCTCACAATGTAGAGATTTTTACATTTGGATAATCCTTCAAAAATTCCTCAAAATCTTTCATATATCATGCAGCAGATTGTGGAGGAACATCGCGTCAATCCAAGAAAAAATGAATATAAGTCTGAATGTCACTTGGAATGATTTTTATCATATTTATCATATGACTATCTATCGAATGTACTCACCCAGGACCGAATAACTGAAGTAAATGCAATTTAGATCCATTCTCACGAACATGCTCAATTCACTTTTTAAATGGATCTAAATCTTCAAATTTTCATTCATCAAATAAATCTGAAATTTCCACTAGGGATTGTTTGATAATTCTACCTGTTCAGATTGTTGTGTGTCAAACTTCTGAATTTCACATTTGACCATCAGGTAATCATACAGCGCGTCATGATGCTGATATTTTGGCATAAGTTTTGGAAAATAGGTAATCAAACGTTGGAGTCTTAGCTTGAACGATTGCATTTCTATCAGGATTTGAATCTGTTAGTCAAAATCCATCTAAAATAATTAGGGCTACTTTTTTTGACATATTTTTTCATATCTAAATAAAAATTTCACTTCACATAATTAATGTAAATGAGTATTTACAGTATAATTTTCAAAAATTTTTTTTCAAGAAAGATTTTTATAAATCCACCTTTTGCTTGCATTTTCTGGTTAGATTGATATTTTTAAATTGCCGTAAATTTTGAAAATTTTTTTCAGGAAAAAACTATTTTTTAGCCTTTCGAGAAAAAATTAGACATCTTGTATGTGGAAATCTCTTGAGAGGCTGAAAAAAGTTTTCTTAATCAAATTTACGGCACCACTGCAAGGTGTCTTTTTTTGCATTTTAAAAAAATCTTTTGGCAGATCTTATCAAATCAAAATCTCGTGTCCGTGATCATGGAGAAGTATTTACTCCAGATTTTATCGTAAATGATATGTTGGATTTGGTAAAAGATGATTCTGAAAATCCAGCTTCAACTTTTCTTGAACCAGCATGTGGAAATGGAAATTTTCTCATAGAAATTTTGAGGAGAAAAATGGAAACAATAAATAGAAAGTTCAAAAAAAATCAAATTGAATTTGAATGCCAGAGTTTAGTTGCAATTTGAAGTATTTATGGAGTTGATTTGATGCTGGATAATGTAAAAGAAGCAAAACTCAGACTTTGAAATCTGGCTGAGAGATATTATGGAAAAGCATTTAAGCTAAAAGATTTTCATGCAGATTTTGTTAAATGAATACGATATATCTTAGACAGAAATATTATTCAATGAGATGCACTCAGTTATAAGTCAGAAGACTGAAATCCGATAGTTTTCTCCTCATGGTCAGCTTGTTGATGAAAAATTAGTAGAGAAGATTTTTCTTTTCAAGATTTGGCAGAAAGTGAAAAATCACAGAACAGACAAACAAGCAAAAATGACAGATGAGAAGATATTTTTGATGTTAAAGAAATACACAAATATTCACCTGTATTTTATTTAGATTTGTACAAACAAGATGATTTCAAACAAGATTCAGTACAATCCTGATGTTTTAGATGCATTAGCAAATCTGAGCAGTGATGAAGTATTCACACCACCAAGAATAGCAAATGAAATGCTTGATTTGCTACCAAGTGAAATATGGTCGGACTCTTCAATTAAAATTCTTGACCCAGCTTGTAAATCATGAGTATTTCTTCGTGAAGCTGCAAAAAGATTTATAAAATGACTTGAAAACGAATTCCCAGACTTGCAAGAAAGAATAGACCACATCATGACAAAACAACTTTTCTGAATAGGTATTACAAATTTGACAGCTCTATTATCTCGTAGGTCTCTTTACTGTTCCAAAAATGCAAAGTTTGACCCAAATGACGACTTATGAAAATATTCAATATGTACACAATTTAAAACGAGAGATTGAAATATTTGGTTTTGAAAGGTTGAGCATAAACGAGAAAATTGAAATTGTATTTATTGTTGAGCAAGTCAAGAAAACTATCAAAGAGACTGAGAGTTAGAAGAACACGCATACAAATTTATACATTCAATAGATTGAAAAATTAGTGATTTATTTAGTATAAATAATGATATGAAATTTGATGTGATAATAGGTAATCCACCCTATCAATTAAATACTACATGAGATTCTCAATGACGTGTTGCCGCTGTACAAGCAAAACCAATATATAATAATTTTGTTGAACAAGCAAAAAAATTAAATCCAAAATTTTTAATTATGATTATACCGTCAAGATGGTTTGCCTGATGAATTTGACTACAGGAATTCAGAAATACAATGTTGAATGATGATCATATATTAAAACTTGTAGATTATCCCAAGAGTAGAAATTGTTTTCCAGGTGTTGATATCGCCTGATGAGTGTGTTATTTTTTACGTAATAGAGATAAAAGCTGATTGTGTGAAATTGTTTCTAAAATTTGAGAAAAAGAAAGTTCGTCTCTAAGAAAACTTAATGAGTTTGATATTTTTATTAGAGATAACACATGAATAGATATAATACATAGACTTAATAAAATTATAAAGAAAAATATGCGTGATATTGTTTATCCTCTTAATCCATTTTGAATACCTTCCGCTACAAGATGAGAAAAAGAGCCATTTAATAATTCTGTTTGAATAGTTAGTAGTTGATGATTTTGATATGTAGATAAAAAAATTATTGCTAAAAATGAAGAATTATTAAATAAGTACAAAGTAATTGTTGGTAAGGTGAATCCAGACAGATGAGGGGTAAATAATGCTTCCGATTGAAAAATGAATGTAATTACAAAGACAAAAATTGTAGAGCCTTGATCTGTGTTCACGGAATCTTATTTGTTACTCTGAGTGTTCAATACTGAAAATGAAGCAATAAATTGTGCAAATTTTTATAAAACAAAGATTGTTAGATATTTAATATCGTTAACATTGTCTTCTATGAATATAACACGTGAAAATTTCCAATTTGTACCTCAAGTAAATTTTTCGTGTCCAATTTCAGAAAATGACTTAATAAATGAATGGAATTTATCAGAAAATGAAATTGAAGCTGTTGAATCAATAATAAAGCCTATGGATTAGTCTGATTTTAATTTAGTTTTTATTAAAAATGAGTGAAAAATATTTTCCAGATAGAAAAGAATTATATCCTCAAATTTATGCTTATGAATTGCCAAATGATGTATCCAGAGTATGACAATTAAAAGTATGATACACGGATAGAGAAGATGTAAATGATAGAATAAAAGAGCAAATTTGAGCTACTCGTTCTAAATATATAGTAAAAGTAGCAGAGTCTGCAATGAGGGAAGATTGAACTAATTTTTTAGATTTTGAAGTTCATGACTATTTGAAAAATATTTTGAAAAAAGAAAATGTAGAATGAGAATGGTTTAAATGTAATGATTATGATGTTAAAGCAGCTATTATAGGTGTTAGAGATAGAAAATATATAACAACATGAAGAACAGAAGATTTTAAAATGAGACCAGAGCAAGAAAAGGCCGTAGAAAAAACAGCATACTATTTCAAAAATGCGAAGGAAAATTCAGACTGAGGAAAGCCTCGTTTTCTCTGGAATTGTAAAATGAGATTTGGAAAGACTTTCACATCTTACCAATTAGCTCTTGAAATGTGATGGACAAAAGTCCTTGTTTTAACTTTTAAACCTGCAGTAGAAGTAGCACGAGAAGAAGATTTGAATAATCATGTAGATTTTGAATGACGGCAATTTGTATCCAAGAAAAATGAAAACTCAGATAGCTTTGATAAAAATAAACCATTTGTTTGCTTCGGTTCATTCCAGGATTTTTTGTGAAAAGATGAATATGGGAATATTAAGTCAAAAAATAAACGAGTTCATGAAACACATTGGGATGTAGTAATTTTTGATGAATATCATTATGGGGCATGGAGAGAAAATGCAAAATGACTTTTTGATATAAAAGAAGATAAATCTATAGATTTAGAAGATAACGATGAAAATACAGATATTCTTAATATTAATGAAGCTGAAAAAAATATTCCGATTACGACAGATCATTATTTATATCTCTCTTGAACACCGTTTAGAGCAATTAACACTTGAGAATTTATTGAAGAACAAATTTACAACTGGACTTATTCTGATGAGCAAAAAGCAAAAAAAGAGCGAGATAATTCAAAATGACCAAATCCTTATGCTTCATTGCCTCAAATTGTAATGATGACATATCAGCTCCCTGATAATATTAAAATGATTGCACAGTGATGAGAATTTGATGAGTTTGATTTGAATGTGTTTTTTGCTGCTGAATGAAAATGAAAAGATGCACATTTTATTCATGAAAATGAAGTCCAAAAATGGTTGGATTTGATTAGATGAGCATATTCAGAAATGACAAAAGATGATTTAAAACTCTGAAGGGCAAAACCGAAGCTTCCTTTTTCAGATGCAAAATTACTTTGATTACTAACTCATACTTTGCGATTTTTGCCGAATGTTGCCTCATGTGATGCTATGTATAATTTAATGCAACAAAGACAAAATACTTTTTATCAGTGATATGAAATCATAGTCGCAGCTTGAACAAAAGCCTGAATTTGAGTAGAGGCTTTATTCCCAGTGAAGAAAGCTATGAAAGATCCGCTCAAGACAAAAACAATTACTCTCTCATGTGGAAAATTGACTACATGAGTAACCGTTAGACCACGAAGTGGAGTTTTAATGCTGAGAAATCTAAAAACCCCTGAAACATATTTCCAAACCGCATTTAGAGTACAATCTCCACGAACGATTAAAAATCCAGATTGAAAATCTCCAAATAAAAGAGAAATTATGAAAGAAATTTGCTATATTTTGGATTTTGCTCCAAATAGAGCCTTAAGTCAAATAGCTGAATATAGTAGTAAACTTAATCCGGAAAATTCTGATCCAGAAAAATGAGTAAGAGATTTTATTAAATTTTTGCCAGTTCTTGCATATGATTGAAGTAGTATGAAAGAGATTGATGCAATAGGAATTTTGGATATGGTAGCTAGCTGAACTACTGCAACATTACTCGCTCGTAAATGGGAAAGTGCATTACTCGTGAATGTAGATAATTTCACTTTGAATAAACTATTGAATAATGAAGAAGCTTTAAATGCTTTGATGAAAATTGAATGATTTAGAGCATTAAATAAGGATGTAGAAACAATTATCAACAAATCAGAATCAGTAAAAGCAATGAAGGAAAAAGCAAAAGATAAAGAACTGACAGCTAAAGAGAAAAAAGAAATGACAGAAGAAGAAAAAGAATATAAGAGCAAAAGAAAAGAAATTCAAGAAAAATTGATTAAATTTGCCACAAGAATTCCGATTTTCATGTATCTTACAGATAACAGAGAGAAATGTTTGAAAGATGTAATCACTCAGGTTGAGCCTGAATTATTTAAAAAGGTTACTTGATTAACAGTGAAAGATTTTGAGTTATTAGTTTCTCTCTGATTATTTAATTGAAATTTGATGAATCAAGCTGTTTATTCATTCAAAAGATATGAAGATTCAAGTCTTGAGTATTCATGAATCAATAGACATGCATTTGAAGAAAAAGTTTGAGGATTTGATCAGACTATTACAGTAGAAGAGTTTAGAGATGAGTATTAGTTAAAATTATATAATTTCTATTCTAACTTGCATATTATCCCCAAAATACTATAATTCTGACCGTGACGAAATGGTCAGTTTTTTATCTGTTCACTTTAAATATTATGAATTTATTTGAAGAATTACAGTGGCGCGGTCTTGTAAAAGATACTGCTGGTGAAGATTTAGAAAAAGTTATCAATAGCTGTGATGCTACTTTTTATATAGGTACAGATCCAACAGCAGATAGTTTACATATTGGACATTATAGTAGTTTATTGACTGTAAAGCGTTTAGCAAAAGCTGGGCATCATCCTATTATATTAGTTGGAGGTGCTACATGACTTATTTGAGATCCTAGACCAACAGCAGAAAGAGAGATTATACCCTTTGAAACTGTTCAGAAAAATTTCGAATCACTAAAAAAACAGATAATAGAAATCTTTGATGGAAATGTGGAAGTAGTAAACAATTATGATTGGACAAAAGATATCACAATCTTGGAATTTTTACGTGATATCTGAAAATATATAAATATAAACTATATGCTCAATAAAGATATCATCAGCAGAAGACTAGAAACTGGTATTACATTTGCTGAGTTTACTTATACTTTATTACAGTGATACGATTTCTTGCATCTATATGAAACTAAAAATTGTATTATGCAAGTAGCATGATCTGATCAATGGTGAAATATTACCACATGAATTGAACTTATCAATAAGAAATTAGATAAAACTGCCTATGCATTTACAATGCCTCTAATTTTGGATAGTGCTGGAAATAAATTTTGAAAAAGTGAATGAAATGCTTTATGGTTAAACAAAGATAAGACTAGTTCTTATGCTATTTATCAATATCTTGTGAATAGTGATGATAGCAAAGTAGAAGAATATTTGAAAGTATTTACATTCCTGAGTCCTGATGAAATCATAGAAGTTATGAAAAAACATAACGAAGCTCCAGAAAATAGAATAGCTCAGAAAACTTTAGCAAAAGAATTTATTACAGATTTTCACTGAAAAGCTGAATATGAAAAGGTTCAAAAAATTACAGAAATTCTGTTTGGGAATTGAGATAAATTAGAATTAATTTCTCAAATGTCTGATGATGAAAAATCTGCACTCGCTCGTGAAATGTGAAGTGTAAAAATGAATTGAAATGAAGTCAGATTAATGGATTTAATCGTTGAATCTGGGCTCGCATCATCAAATTGAGAAGTAAAAAAGATGATTCAGGCTGGTTCAATCTATTTCAATGAAGAAAAAGTAGAAGATATTCAAAAAATTATAAAATCTGAAGATTTGATTAATGGAGTTGGTTTACTTAGAAAATGAAAAAAGACTTATAAATTAATTTTAGGATAATGTGTGTAAAAAGTTATGTGGAATAGTGTGTTTAAAATTTTGGAGAAATATACAAAAAAGTATATTCAAATGATAAAAGAACTTCTAGGTCGAATCCTAGAAGTTTTGAATGATGAAGATTTTCGTAAAAAAACAAGAAAGGAAGCCCGACATGCATTTATGTATTTGGTGTTATCTACTGTTTGAGCAATTGCTGATGCAGTAGTTTTTATAACTCTCACTTCTTTATGATTACACATTGTTCCATCAAATATAATTAGTGATATATGCTGAATGATTACATCTTTTTCGTTGAATCTCAAAAAAAACTTCAATATGAATGATCATGTAAAGATGAGATGAATATCCTATTTTACGATTTCACTAATATGAACAGCTCTATCCACAAGTATGGTATATTTTTTCATAGAGGTAATTGGAATACCAAATGCTATCGCTAAATTTATGCAAATCGTAATTATGGCAGTTCCTCTATATTTAGCCAATAGATCATTAACATTTAGAGATTTTTCCCAAAGCTCAAAAAATGAAAAAAAATCTGAACAACATTCAAATATAAAATTACCATCAGAGAAAGTTTATCAAGAAGCAAAGAAACTTCTTGAAGCATGAAAACTTGTGGTATTTCCGACGGAGACTATTTACTGACTCGGAGCAGATGCTCGTAATGATAAAGCTGTAGTTTCAATTTTTGAATTAAAATGAAGACCACAAGATAACCCTCTAATTACACATTTATGATATAAAGAACAAATAAAAGATTACGCAACAGTAGAAAATGAAATCCAACAAACGATTATCGATAAATTAATGCCTGGACCTTTAACACTTCTTTTGAAGAAAAAAGAATGAACAATTTCTAATCGTTCATGTCCACTAGATTATGTATGAATTCGTTTACCATCAAATTCAGTTGCTCAAAGATTTTTACAAGTGGCTGAGTTACCAGTTGCTGCTCCAAGTGCAAATATTAGCTGAAAACCAAGTCCTACAAATGCACAGATGGTTTATGACAATCTGGGAGATAATGTTCCGCTAATCATTGATGACTGAGAATCTTTTGCAGGAATCGAATCAAGCGTAATGCGTGTAGTTCCAGATGAAGATAAAAAATGAGAATTAAAAATTCAGATTCTTCGCCCTGGATTTTTGACTAAAGAAGATTTAGAAGATTGTTTCAATCATGAAATAAAAGTAGAATATACAACCAAAAATCTTGAACTTTCTCCATGAATGAGATATAAACATTACAGTATCACTGGTCATGTTAGAATATTTGATAAACTTTCTGATGTCTCAACTTTATCCAAAGAATTTGAATCACCAGATACAAAAATCTGAATCCTACTTACTCAAGAATTAATAGATAATAATGAAAAACTTATTGAAAAGTTCAAAAATAATTGAATTAACATTATCCCACGATGAACTCAATCGAACTTAGCAAGTTGTGCCCACTCATTATTTGACCATTATCATACAGCTGAAAAATCATGAATTAATCTCCTTTTCGTAGAAAGATTACCAGAAGAATGAATCGGATACTGAATTATGAACAGAGTAAAAAGAAGCGCTGAGGTTTAAAAATTATAAATGATTTTTAGATACTATAGTCCTGTGACACATGCAATACACCTCAAAAGAAGTTTATGAGTATATATGCGAAAAATGTGATGATTCAATTATTGAATGGAAAGAATGTTGTATATCAGGAGAAGATTTTCCAATTTATAAATCAGATTTAGAATTTTATAATAAAGTAAGCCCAACTTTTGAAGTATCAGAAAGCTATGCAAAGGAATTCCTAGAAAAGAATAATGATGTAAAAGATAATTTTGAATATAAAAATTGAAAATTAAAAGCAAAAATTCCAACTCCAAATTTATGTCCTGAAGAAAGATATAGAAGAAAAATTGCATTTAGAAATGAATGAAAATTGTATAAAAGAACATGCGATTTAAGTTGAAAGAGCATAGTTTCAAGTTATTCTCCAGATAAAACTTACACTGTATATAACCAAAATGATCGATGGTCTGACAAACGAAATCCTTTAGATTATGCTATGAATATAGATATTCATAAAGATTTTTTGGAACAGTTCAAAAAACTGTTTTTCTCAGTTCCTATGATAATACTTTTAAATATATGATCAGAAAATTCTGAATATTGTACATTATGATGAAATAATAAAAACTGTTATCTTATCGTATGAAATCATTCAGAAAATTGCTGCTATTGAAGATATTGTACTAATAACAACCAAAATTGTTTTGATTTCTTTTTTTCCGTAAATAATACAAATTGTTATGAAATAATTGATGCAGAAAATTGCTATGAAGTCTTTTTTTCTCAATGAGTAAAAGATTGTAAACACTCTTATTTCCTAGTAGATTGTGAAAACTGTAGTCATTGTTTTTGATGTACAAATTTAAAAAATAAAGAGTACTACATTTATAATAAGCCTTCTTCGAAGCAAGATTTTGAAAATCTTATAAAAAATCTTAATAGGGATTTTATAGAACAAACTAAAGAAAAAGTTAGATTATCACAAGAATTACTACCAATAAAAAACGTCAATAATTTAAGTGTTGATGAAAAAAGTATATGAAATAATTTATCATATGCCGAAAATGTTTGCATGTGATTTGATTGTCACTGAGTAGGAACATCTATTAAAGATTGTAAATATATCGATTTATCAACATCACTGAATGACTGTTATGATGTCATTGATAGCTGAAGCAACTCTGCTTTATGCTACGAAACTTTAACATGTATGTGAAAATCTATTCTTTTCAGTTCAAATATATTCGATAGTGACAACATACTATATTCCAATATGTGTCAGAATTGTTCATATTGTTTTTGATGTGTAGGACTTAGTAATAAAAAGTACTGTATACTAAACAAACAATACACTAAAGATGAATATAATGAATTAGTTTCACAAATTATATCTCAAATGATGAGGGATAACACACGATGAGCATTCTTTCCTTCGTCATTTTCCCCATTCTGATATAATGAAACTATTGCCATGGAGTATTATCCATTAACAAAGCAAGAGGCTTTAGAGAAAAAATTTAATTGGAGTGATTATAAAGCACCAATGCCTCATGTAGAGAAGAAAGTTCAGTGAAAAGATTTACCAAAACAATGATGTAAAACAATAAAAGAGAAGAAACCTGAAATACTAGAAAAAGTATTAAACTATGCTATTATTTGTGAAGTTAGCAAAAAACCGTTTAGAATAGTCAAACAAGAAATAGATTTTTATATAAGATATAATCTTCCACTTCCAACAAAATGCTCTGATGTTAGACATTTAGAAAGAACTAAAAAAAGAGCAATGAAACAGTTGGATAAATGAGTTTGTGATTGTTGTGGAAAAGAAATATTGTATGCAAAATATCAGCAACAAAATAGAAAAGTTTATTGTCAATCTTGCTATCTTAATTTATTTTAATTTAGATTTTATACTTAATCACAAATTAAAAAAAGAGTACTAAAATTTATTTTAAAATCTCAGTTTATGGCCAGTTCTACAGATTATTTACAGTTTATTCTAGACCAATTATCAGATTTACCAGAAATAACTTACCGCAAAATGATGTGAGAATATATTTTGTATTTTCACTGAAAAATTATTGGTTGAATTTACGATAACCGTCTATTACTTAAACCAACAGAAAAGGTTAAAAATATGGATGAGAATATTGAAATGCAAGTTCCATATCCATGAGCTAAACCTATGATTTATGTAGATAATGTAGATAATTCTGAATATTTGGAAAATCTAGTTAAAATAACATATGAAGAATTGTATTAAATTTAATATTTGAAATAATCCGCCGCATATAATGCGACGGATTTTCTCGTTTAGAACTACTTACTGTCTCAGTCATAATCCGCGTACCTCGATTCTGGGTAAACTGCCATAAGACATAATACACACACTATTCCCAAAGCTATTGTCCACGAGTTCATAATCCTTTCACCTACAAGTGCAAAGATCAAAGTAGCAACTCCTGACAAGAATGCCGTTGGTAAGAACACCGTCGGAACTACCGAATAAGGCCTTGCTTGTATTCTATCCGACTTTACCCAAAAGTTAATCATTGTACAAAGTGCAATCGGTCCTGCCACGATAGCCTGCCACCTTAATGGATCACTAAAGAAATACACGATTACTCCACTTAATACAATCAGCCACCAAGTAATCCACACCAGCTTCTTGGATTCTTTTTCATTTAATCTTTTTCTTCTCATGACTATAATATTTTAGTTTAACATTGTATTTATAGTTATATATTATATAATTTATCTAAAATGTCAAGGAAAAATCTACAATTGACTTGCTTGTAGATCTAGTTGTATTTTAACAACAGAATAACTAATAAGCTCTTTATTCAATCAACATAACTCCATCTCCTGGCTCAGTATCAAAAATCTTATAATTTATTTGCATTTTTTCGATGAATTGATATAATTGAATTAGTTTGTTTTGATATTTGATGACATCGTCAAGTAAAAGCGTATTTTCTGGTGCGAGATGTGATCGAATTTTCTGCAGGTAATCTCAATATTGACTCTTCTGAGCATCAATAAATGCTGCATCAAATTTCTGAGAAAAAAACTTTTCTAGCGAA
>Ga0247611_10002955_pt1 | contig 26167 bp, 50 predicted proteins | sample 177DNAGHGhighgp2_FD_192422 | JGI IMG/M metagenome (GOLD analysis project Ga0247611, IMG submission 192422) | Sheep rumen microbial communities from Palmerston North, Manawatu-Wanganui, New Zealand - 1770 DNA GHGhigh gp2 | ecosystem: Host-associated > Mammals > Digestive system > Stomach > Rumen... | reverse complement strand
TTACCATTGGTGATGAATCTCTTAATCCGGTGCTTCCTGGTAAGCGAATTAAGGATGTCATTGGCGGTCAGGTAGACGGAGACGTTGATACGAAGCAGCTATATGCCGCCGCATCTGAAAAGTTTGACATTTATCATATCGCTATCACCGACCAGAGTTCTTATGAATGGCATAAGAATCTTATTGAAGATACTTGGCGTCCTCTACTTGGCGACCATCTAATTATTGCGGAAAGCGCCAATCTACCACAGCTTATTGCCGCAATTGTTAATGGTAGCGATAGGACAATGGCTGCGCCTTCTGTAACTGTAAGCGATGATGGTATCTCTTGGTAAGTAAAGGAGATTTATATGGAAGTCAAAGTTGTAATTGGTGCCAATTATGGTGATGAAGGCAAGGGCTTGGTATCTGGATGTCTCGCGCGGAAAGCCGCTAATCGCGGCAATAGAGTGCTAACTGTATTCTATAACGGCACAAGTCAGCGTAGCCATACTTTTGAGGGTGTAGCTCGCCGTCTAACTGGCGCGGGCACCCCTTATGGTTCTGATACTTTCTATCACCAGCAATTTGTAGTTGACCCAATTATGCTTTGGCTTTCCGGCGAAACGCCAATTATTGACCCTCGATGCCGGGTTATTATGCCTTGCGATGTTCTTTATGGACAGTCGCGCGAAAAGCAGTTACAGCACGGCTCTTGTGGTTTTGGTCTTTTTGCCGCGGTTAAGCGTAGCAAAGAACTAGATTATCTTGTTCAGGTTACGGACTTCGAGTTGCCTGATAAGACGCTCTATCCTGTTTTTCAAAAGGCAGATAGCTATTATAAATATATTCCTAATTCTATCCATAATCTATCTAATTTTCTTATTGCTCTAAAATGGGTAAGGGCGAATTGTCGTATTGTTACCTTTGAAGAACTGGTTAGAGAAAATAAATACGATACCATTATTTATGAGGGCGGCCAGGGTCTACTACTAGACCAGGCTAATAAGGGCGATTTTCCGCACCTTACCCCCTCTTCTACTGGCGCATATAATATTCACAGCGATATTGAGAGTCTTAATGTGCGCGCGGACCTCTATTATGTATCGCGCTCCTATATCACACGACACGGAAAAGGTCCAATGGATGCGGAATGCGATAAATCGGACATTAACTTCTCTATTACAGACGCAACCAATCAGCCCAATGATTGGCAAGGCGCATTGCGGTTTGGCCGCATTGATATGGAGAAACTTTACAAGCGCGTGAATGGTGACGCTACACAGTATGACTGTGATAAAACTATCAATATGGTTTTTACACACTTCAACTATACTAATAGTGAATTGGAAACAACCGAAGGACGCATCCAAGTGGTTAAGCCGCGCTTCTTGACGAATATGTATGTTTCTACTAAAAAGGATTATATGGAGATTTTGAAGTAGATGAAAATCTACTTCTTTTTTCTTGACTTTCCTTCAAATTTGAAGTATAATGGTTATAGAAAAAAGAAAGGACGATAATTTATGAAGTGGATTTCCGTAGAAGAACAGCGGCCGCACCCCAACACGGATGTATTGTGCTATATGAAGGACGGCACTATGGTTGTTGGATATATTCACGGTATTTATTGTATGTGGTATGCGAATGTTGATGAAGGCTGTTGTGAAGAAATGGACGTTGACCCTATCTACTGGATGCCGCTTCCGGAACCGCCGACTACGGGGGACCGCGATGAACTGTAAGGACACACTAACTCCGGAAGAAACGCGCGCTTTCATCTATAATATGCTTCACCCAAATGACGAAGCAATCGCGCGCAGGGATGCCTTTCTCGCAGACCTTGTATTAACTTATAACGCTGATGGCTCTATTGAAACCGAATTGAAAGGAGTATCATTTAAAGATGAATAAGAATATTCCCCTCTACTATAATGAAGATGGAACCAAGTTTGGTGTGCTTGTTAGCTATGGTTTTGGCGCAGGTTGGAGCACTTGGTCAGAACAGGAACTTGCTTACGACCGTCGCGTTATCGAGTTCTGGATGGCGCATCAAAACGATAAGTCGTGGATGAAGAATGTAGATATTTATCCTTATGGCGGTTTTGAATCTGTTGCTCACGCAGAAGCGCGCGAATTTTTTGTTAACGAACTCGGTCTTGATGAATGTCCTTATATGGGCGGCTTTGCCGATTGCGTCCTTGAATGGGTGCCCGTAGGTGCGCGATTCCGCATTAACGAATACGATGGCGCTGAATCGCTTGAGATTGAGAATGAGGGGAGTTGGTGGTAATTATGGATAAGCTAATTTTAGCAAGAGATGCCCATCAAATGTCTATTGATAATAATGAACAGGTTTACAAGAAGCAAATGGAATATCTTATTGAGCATATTCAGGCAGCTATTAACAAGGGTAATTTTTCAATTGATTATTATGATGACCTTAATGCTAATGTTATTGATACATTAAAGAAATACGGATATACTATTCATACGTATCCGCTACACGATGATGATTATTACGAAATTAGTTGGTGATAAAATGGGCAAAGAGGAAGAAAAAGTAATAAACGGCTTATATTCCTGCTATTACGGATTATGTGAATCTTGTTCTTATAATGATAAGGATGATTGTGGACGCAATTTAATATATGATGCTTATACATTACTTAAAAATCAATCTCCTCATATCATTTCCCTTAAAGAAGTATTAGCATTGCCGCTATTTGAAACTGTATGGCTTGAAACTTATTTTGATAGCCATACAACTATTGAACCATTTTTAATTGATTTTCTTGAAGATGGCACCGAAGTTTTAGCTAATGCGCGATGTGAACTTACACGTTCTAGTGAAGAGGAATTGAATGAACAAATATTAGATACGTTTCATCCTTCATATAATGTTAAAAAATATCGTTTTTGGTATAATCAGCCGACAGCGGAACAAATGAAAGAAATGGCTTGGGATGAATGAAGAAGAATTTAAAACGAGGAGAGCTGGTGGTAATATATGTCTAAAATGGACGAATGGATTAACCGCGCGGACGCAAACGGTTTCTTTACGGTAGGAGAGCGGCAAACCTTTAAAGAGCTAACACATATTCTTGGACCTGATTCGCAAGAAGCAATTAGTGCTCTATGTAGTGCCGCTTACAAACTTGGTCAGTTCGCTGATAGTGATGTAAAGCCTGACCCCGGCGAACTACCTGTGGAAACCAAGAAGTGGCTTGACGCTCAAACACCAGAAGAACGTTTAGAAACAATTAAAGACATTTGCGTGGATTGGGATGGTTATCGCACCGCCGCAGGTTTAGGCGGCCTTGTAAATGAAATTTGGGCTTATGCGGCCTACCCTTGTAATAATAACACGCACGTAATGTCAATGGATGAAATAAAGAGTAATACGCGCGAAACCTTATGGATGGAATCTAAAATTGATAATACGGTTACTCAATTAAATAAAAAAGGTATTGCTGAACTTTTCTTTGTTACGGCATTGTATAATTGGGCGAATTTTAATAAAATTTGGCGCTGCTGGAACAAAGAACCTACGAAAGAACAAATGAAGGAGACGGCGTGGGATGACTGAAGTAGAATTTAAGAAAAGGCTAATTACTGACCTTGAGGATTTATATGATTATCTCCGTGAAGAATACAAACTTCATCCTGATAAAATTATATTTAAAAACTATGATAGCGTGCTTTCAAACGCTTGGTATGCTATTAGGGACACCCTACCGCGCGTTCTTACAGTTGAAGAAGTAAAGAATAAGTATGAAGAACCGGTTTACATTGAGAGCAAAAATCATCATATAGCTTTTGTAGACGATTATTGTAGTGTTAATGATTGCCGTCGGAGAAATAATAGCGTAATTATTTATTATTTTGGCACTGATGAAGAAGAATTTTTTGATTTTTCTGACTATAACAAAACTTGGCGCATTTGGAATACCGAACCAACTACGGAACAAATGAAAGAGGTGCCGTGGAATTGCGATTAAAGAAATCATCGTATTGGCACGCCCGCGGTCACGTTAGATTTAAATGTTTGCGATATTGGGCAGATTGGAAATATTTTAGGCATCGCGTAGCTTGGAAATGGAGAAAAGACTGTGACAATTAAAACCTATGAAGAAGACTATCAGACACCAAATCATCACAAAGGTATGGATTTAGATAAATTATTTAAAGATGTTTGTTCTTATATAGAGAATCTTACTGATGAAGAATGGTCTATTGCTTTACAAAAGGCAGAAGAACATACTAAGGATTGTTATGACGATTAAAACTTATAAACGCACAGGCAGCCGCACTTGTGAAAATTGCTTTTATTATAAATGGTGCGGCGTTCTCTATTGCGGCGAATATCCTAAGGAATGTAATCAGCACGTTTATAGTTTAGAATGGAGAGATGATAATGTATTACAGACGTAACAATGGAGATACTCCATTTGCTTTTGTTGCTTTACTTATTGTGCTTATGATTGTTTTATATATCATTGATAACATTATAAGCGATAATCAGTATAATGATGGTATTTGTTCGTGCGGCGGCACCTTTAAATATGAGCAAGCGGTAGGCCACCGATATGAAACACGTTACTTGTATATTTGTGATAAGTGCGGGCGCGCGATTGAAATTTCAAATTACTACCCTCCCAAGTAATTGACTTGGGAGGAAATTTGTTGTATAATAGATGTAGAAAAGGAAAGGAAGATGAATATGACAATTATTAAAGCGGTGCGTTTTTTTGAAATACAAGATGATGAGTGGATTTATTTTACCACTGGATACCATCGTCGCACTTCATTTCGTTTTTGTTTTAGTGTAAGAGAAATTCGTAAACATATTGATATGTCTATTCCTGTATTTTATATTACGCCACTTTATCGTTTAGGCGAATCTACAACAAGCCACGAATGGCTTTTTACAATTTCCACTAAAGATTATGAAGATTTGAGTGCGCGAAAGGATTTGTTTAAGTATGTCTGACGAGCATTTGTTTCGTATGGCCAGAGCGGTAAGTCTCCAATCTGATTATTGTGGGTCCGCGCGCATTGGTTGTATTGCGGTCTATAAGGGAAGCGTGTTGGCGAAAGGCTTTAACACTGACAAGACCCATACTATACAGAACAGATATAATGTGATGCGTTATAAGAATACTGGCAACCGTTATTTGCCCGCGAAAGTTCACGCGGAACTTGGAGTAATTCAGAAGATAAAATATCTTGATATTGACTTCGCGCGTGTCCATATTTATGTTTATCGAGAACTTAAAGATGGCACACTCGCAATGTCGCGCCCTTGTCCCGCTTGCTTGGCAGCCATAAAACAGATGGGCATTAAACACATCCATTACACCACGGAGTGCGGTTTTGCCGCGGAAAGGATTATTTAAGTATGAAAGTAGTTGGAACAATTTTATACGGCAGCCAAAATTATCTTCTCTCTACACCTGAAAGTGACCGTGATTATAAAATCATTGTCACGCCTAATTTTGATGAACTTTATTTGAAGAGAGACTTAAATGGTGCGGCGGTTCCTTTTGGCGACCCCGAACATTACTCCTGTATGGATGTGCGCGCCTTCGCTAACAACCTCGCAAAAGGCAATCCTAACGCTATTGAAATGCTTTTTTCCACTGAAATTGAAGATGAATTTTCCGATTTCCGTCATCTTCTTGAAGCGTGGCGCGAGCCCTATTTCAATGGATATGTGGCATCGCAATGGCATTACTTCACCGAAGCGGTTGGCGGCATTATGTATAATACTTTTAAGAGGTATGGTGTAACACCTAAGACGGCTTCGCGCGCTCTATACTTCTACAATCTGGTTGCCTATATCTCCACACACAACTTTATTGTTAATCCAGATGTCCTTCGTAATGAAGATGTATGTGAATGGCCGCGTGCGATTAGATTTGGTCTTACTCAACTGGTATTGGCTGATAATGCGGATAAGTTTATGAATACATATCACGATATGGTTGATGATATTAATGTTCCACCCATTAAAACTTTTACTTTTGACCCCAGTGTATTTTATACACAAACTAAAGAATTTGTAAGGAGAAATATGTAATATGTTGTTTTTTAAGAAGCATAAAAATAATGTAAATAAAGAGCTTGAATCTATTCAAGATGATGTGCGTATGAAGCGCGCACTTGGTGTAAATTATGTATGTCTACCCATAACTTCTCATAACGCCGACATTATCAAGGATTGGTGCGCGCGAGAAGGCTATAAGTGTGAAGTAGACCATATGACGGATGATGTATTTTACTATAAAATCAGCGGATGGGACTAATTTTTTTCAAAAAAAGTGGAAAAAATAAAAGAATGTGGTAGGCAATATTACCTATAATATGGAGGTGAGGTCAATGACCACTTTAGAAAAATTACAATATTGTAAAAATCACGGCATTTCTGTGACATATATTGCGAATCAATTAGAGTTAAGTCCAGCAACACTTACAAAATGGTTGCGAGGAGAAAAAGGGATTACTAAAAGAAATGAAAAGGCCATTGAACTCACCTTACAGAAATTAGCCCAAGATATATGGGTGAATGTAGGTGAGAATAATGAGTGAAAAAGTTATTTGCGGTATTTATCAAATTAAAAACAAAATAAATGGTAAATCTTATATTGGTCAAAGTAAAGACATTTATAATCGTTGGAAACAACATAAAATAGTAATCAGTGATGGTTGCAATTCAGTAATGAAAGAATATCCTTTTTATCAAGCATTAAAAAAATATGGAATTGAAAATTTTGATTTTTCTATTTTAGAAGAGTGTTCAACAGAAGAATTAGATGAAAAAGAAAAATATTGGATTAATAAATTAAATACATATATTAATTCAGTAAATTCTAATGGGTATAATTTGACAGTAGGAGGTCAAGGGTTAAGTAATATCACACCAATAATAGAGAATAAAATTATAGAATTGTGGAATCAAGGGTTAAGTATGAGCGAAATATCACGACAGGAAAAAATTAATATCGCGACTATTTCTAAAATTATACACCGGTATTTCCCCACATTAACATCTTCAGATTTTAGAAGTCATAATTGCGCAATAGCTATCGCAACAAGAAAAGTTATAAATCAATATGATATTTTTGGACGCTTTATTAAACAATATGAATCTATTTGTACCGCAGCAAAAGAATTAAATGTTAGTGATAAAAATTTAAGTAGATGTCTATGTGGAAAATTAGCTTCATATCATAATTATTATTTTACTTATGATACGGTTAATCAACAGGATGCCTTATTAAAGTTAATGAAAATGGCCTATAAAAAGCCAATAATTCAATTAGATAATGATAATAATTTTATTCAAATTTTTCCTTGCGCAACTGTTGCTGGAGAGTATATAAATCCAAATAGTAAAGCATCTGCGACGATGTATATTAGAAGATGCGCTAATGGAAAACAAATGAGTTCTTTTGGATATAAATGGCAATTTCTTTTTGATTATTTAGAAAAAAATAATTTTAATTATGATAAAATTAATATTTTAATAAATGAATCTTTAAATAAGATTAGTGGGTGGGATTGATGATAACAATTACAGCAAATCAAGCTTATAATATTGCAACTGACGTACTAAAAGACCGCGAAAAAGATGAACAAGAGCTTCAAGATACTTTTAGTTATATTAAAGAAAGAGCGACATTAGGAGGGTTTATGGCAAGTATACCTATTTGTCTGTCTCAAAATAATATTAATATTTTAAAAAATCTCGGTTATACCGTTTCAAATACCCCGCTAATGACAAATATTAGCTGGTATAGAGCTTAGGAGGTATCGGTTGGCACACATATTAGTTGATATAAGGAGAAGTAATTTAAATGATTACAGCGAAGCAAGCTTATGAAACCGCCTTTGAAGTTTCAGGTCTGCGTGAAAAAGAAGAAAAAGAATTAGAAAAAATTGAACATTTAATTAAAGAACGTATGAATATCGGAGCATTTTTTGTAGACATACCTGAGTTTATCTTTGAGAATAATAAAAGGAAATTATTAGATTTAGGATACCAAATTCAAGTTTATTATGGTGATATACAAGCTTTAGTTAAACCCTATACTCATATTAGTTGGTATAAAAGTTAGGAGGTATGTAAAGTGAATAAATGGGCTATTTGCCTACTGTTTGCGATGATTTGGTGTCATATTATGGATGACTATGTGCTACAAGGAATCCTCGCGCAAATGAAACAGAAGAAATGGTGGGCTCGCAATGCGCCGCAAACCATTTATGAACACGACTATATTGCCGCGCTTATTGCTCATTCTTTGTCGTGGTCTTTCTCTATTACAATTCCTCTACTCGCGGCCGAACTACTTGCGCCAGGCACCATTTGGATGCCATTGCTACCTCTCCTATATGTGCTAAACGCGCTTGTTCACGGATTTGTAGATGACTTAAAGTGTAATAGGTTCCAGATTAACCTATGGCAAGACCAGCTTATTCATTTGGCACAGATTGTTGTGACGTGGGTTCTACTACTATTTTAACCGCCTAACTGGCGGTTTTATAATAAGGAGATAATATATGAAAATCCAAGTTAAATATACAATTAAAACTACTTACGAATTTGATGAAGACAAACTCGCGCGCGAATATCCTGAAGAAAACGACCTCGTAAAGTTTGCGGAAGGATGGATTGAAGAAGACTTCAACCGCATTACTAATCGCGCGGACAACGTTATTCCATTTAACTATAAGGTAGATATACAGTTTGTAGAGAAAGAGGTAAATTCTAAAAATGAATAAGCGTCTAAGACAACAGGAAAAATATATGGAGTTAAAGCGCGGCACCGACCATAATTGGGAAATTAGGAGATATGATGGTGATATGGCGCTTTACGCGAACTGCAAATGCGGCTTTCAATACAATTGTTCTTCAAAAACGCGCCAACCAGATGGAACTTGGTCATTAAATCCAGTGGCTACTCTTTTTTATTCTTATTGTCCTGCCTGCGGCGCATATAAGATGTGGTGTAATGAGGAGCCAGTTAGAATTCATAGATTTTTATGGGAATAAGGAGAAATAACTATGAAGTATATTCACGAAAACTTTGTAAGTAAAGATGAAATTGAATCAGCAGAGATGCACGAACACGTAATCAATGTTCGGTTTTGCCGCGATTGTCCTCTATTTGAGTATGATGGTGTCCAGCGTGAGCTACCTAGGCGACACGGGATATGCTATCGTTTATCTCGTTGTGATGTGATAGAAGGCGAATGGCCTCATTATGTTCATACATATGAAGATAGCTTCTGTAATGAAAATGATATTAGTAATGAAGACGATGATTAAGGTTTGACTTTACCTTAAAATTGAAGTATAATATTCATAGATAAAGAAAGAAGGAAAGAAGAAAAAAGAAAAATGAAGTTCTTGCATGAATATTGTAAAGGTCGTGACGGCACTCTCTATGATAACGGATGGTGGGAAATTAACGGCAACCGTTTATATAATGTAAATGGTGGTTGGCACGACTATAATCCTTCACCTGATGATATTATTATCGAAGTAAATGGATGGAATGATATTCCAATGGATTACTTACTTAATGATAGCGCAGTTACTGGATGGGTTGCGCCAGATGGTAAATTTTATGGTTGTGAACCAGAAGACCATATCCTTATTGCTGAACATGTATTAAAATCTTCTGAAATGATGCTTGAAAATCGGGGTTATGTAAAAATTTTTAAAAATCCCGGTTATCTTATTTATGCTATGAAGCAGCAAGGCCGCGATATTCCTGCTTATGAATTTATTAGTGTAAAAGGGCATCTAACCGAAGCGCAACGAATTACATTGGCGCATAAGGGTTTTGATGTAGAAAATGGAAAATATTTAGGAACAGATAGTGATAAATAAGAAAAGGAGAACTTCTATGGATACAACCAGTCTTGGCGACCGAATGAAAAATTATGAGAACGCATATCGCGTCTATCTGCCAAATCGCCTTCCAGTGATTGTGCGCGTTGATATGCGCGCGGGTCATACCTATACGCGCGGTTTCCATCGCCCGTTTGACCTATTTATGCACGAAGCAATGGTGCAAACCGCGAAGGCACTTTGCGCAGAAGTTAGCGGATGTAAAATGGCATATACTCAGTCAGATGAAATCAGTCTGCTTGTGACTAATAATGATACGATTGAAACGCAGCCTTGGTTTGGTAATAATCTTCAAAAGATTGTGAGCCTTACAGCCGCAAAGGCATCTATTACTTTTCAGCAAGAAATGCGTTCTATAATTGATTTAGCGTGTATTTGTTGTGTTGATGAAGAAGAAGACAGTCTACTCAGAACATATATTGCGCATCTTGATAATGTAATGTTTGATTCGCGCGCTTTCATTCTGCCGGAAGATGAAGTCGTTAATTACTTCCTGTGGCGGCAGCGAGATATGGAACGCAATTCCATTCAAATGGCAGCTCGCGCGCACTTCTCTCATAAGGAATGCGATAACAAAAATTGCGACGAACTACAAGAAATGCTTTTCCAGAAAGGCATTAATTGGAATGACTACGAAGTTTGGCAGAAGCGCGGCGTTTGTATTAAGAAAACAGAAGTTGAAATGCCAATTGTTTACGGGAAAGACATTAATAATCTAACTCAAAAAATTGTAAAACGCACACATTGGGTAGAGGATAATAATACTCCAATCTTTACTGAAAATCGGGGTTATATTGAAAGTCTATTTCTTCACAATTGACTTTTTCTCAAAATTTTGCTATAATAATAGCATAAGGAAGTGAGAAAGTATGTTTCTAAAAGACGAACAATGGATTTTAGACCTTGAAAAGGCGAAAATCGCGCGAACCCTACCAGACCCCGAAGAAGATGAAGCATATTCGCGTCTTGTGGAGAAAGGAGAAATTAAGAGATATGGATGAAATTGTTAAGATTCTAATGCGGCGGGATAACATTACAGAGAATGAAGCGCGCAATTTAATAGAAGGTTGCCGCGCGGAAATTCAAGATGCTCTTGCCAATAACTACCTTTATTCATATTATTCTATTTACGACGCAGTATCCGATATTATCGCAGATTGGCTTGGTCTTGAACCTGATTATCTTGAATATTTGCTATGACCGATTCTCAGTATGTCTACATTGTAGATGCGTATAATCCATATGCTCGCAATACTAATGTTCTATATCGCTTCATCTATCACGACCAATGGTGGGCAGTTCGCCGCATAGAACTTGAATGGGGAAAACCGTGCGGCGAAACCGCCTTGGAAATGGATGACGAGTATTCGCGCTTCCATTATTATAATACTTATGAAGAAGCTATGAATTATGTTAGGGAATTAAGAAAGGGTGAAGGTGTTGGGGTGTAGGTATTGTGATAACGATAGCTATATTTTTGATAAAGATAATGTAGCTATTCTACTTGAGCCAGTAGATAAAGCCGCTCATAATAGTAGATATAATTATCCGCGCCTTAAAATTAGTATTAATTTTAATGATTACGTTATTCCTATTACATATTGCCCATTTTGTGGCAGGAAGATGGAGGAAATTTAATATGAATGTGGCATTCACTGTTAGTTCTCTAATCGACGCGCTTCTTATTCTTGAAGACAATGGATGGGGAGATACTCTTATCGTTAATTCTGAGGGGCTTAATTTTTGTCAGCTTAAATTTGCAGACCAGTATGACGGTACAGTTGTGGTGATTAAGTAAGATGAATAGACTGAATGTATTTTCTTACGCCTATCGAAAAAAACGCTATTACCTTATACATCCTTGGCAATTTATTAAGGAAACAGGCTATAACCTTAGAGCCGCGTGGATGAGAATTACCAAGGGCTATTGTTACGTAGATTGCTGGGACTTAGAAGATTGGCTCTTTACCGTCCTTCCTCCAATGCTAAGACATATTGCCGACCACGGTTCTGGATACCCTGGTAATGATGAATTTGATACGCCAGAAAAGTGGAGTAAGTGGCTTCACGATACCGCTGATACCCTTGAGCGCCTTAGCGATGAAGATTGGTGGGACAATCATAACGAATATAGTGAAGAGTTCTATCGCCTCAGTGAAGAAAATCGTCATTGCGAAGAAGATGGAAACGGTGATTTACGTGTCACTTGGAGCGATAGCCCTGATTATAACGAAATTCGTGATAAGTGGATGGCGCGTTCTATGGAATTGAAGGAAGAGCGGCAAAAGGCTATTGAAGACGTAATGATGGACATCGCGCGACACGCAGAAATGTTATGGGATTAAGAAAAGGAGTAATGTATATGTTTTATACACCAGAAACTCGTATTAAGCAGAAGCAGTATCGTATCAATCTACTAAACGCGAGGGACCCCGCTATGAACGCAAAGCTTGTTAAGGCGCTTGAAAGGGAAATTCGTGCGTTACAGGTGAATGTATGAAAGTATGTGAATGTTATAGAACGCGCTTTAAGGGAGCGGAAGATGCCGTTCAGGGATATTGTATTGGCACAAAAGAATGTGAAGACTGCTCCTGCGGCGGTAATGAATTAAAGTGTAATTTTTATGACTATAAACGGGAACGCGCCAGCTTGGAACAAGCAGATTCAACACTTTATACTTTTGAAGATGTTTTTTCTCCCAAAGTAGAAGTTTTGAGTGTTAATGACCTTATTAACGCATTACTTGAACGTTCTTTTAAAGAAAAACAAACATTCCCTTGGTGGGTATTTCAAGAAATTTATAAATGGAATAAAGGAGAATAATAATATGTCCTCAGCTTTTAATCACAAGTCTCGTAGCCGCAAGACTTATAAGTATCGTATGGCGGCCGCTCGTTATTATTGTAACTATAACCTAACTCGCGCAGAACGCCTACTTGCTATGTATCGGTTACAGAATCTGCTAAGCGCGTCTGATACAAACAAGGAATCGGATGAAGAAAAGTAATGAATATTTTGTATTATGGTTTTATTGGTTTAGGTTCTGATATTTTTTGGGGAATTTTCTTATTTATTGTTGCCGCAATAATCTTTATTATAGGTGTAATTATATCTATTACAGATGGTGAAATTTCAGCATTCTTTGCTGGAATGGGTATTGCGGCGGTTGTTGCGGTGTTCGGATTAGCTGAGTATTCAGACACCAGAATCCCAATCATTAAGGCAACTATGAATGATGAAGTGTCTTGGCAAGAAATTTATAACAAGTATGAATTTAAATCACAAGAAGGAGAAATTTATACTTTTAAAGTAAAGGACACCACTAATGAAGAATGGGACGCCTTTTTAAGGGAGTATTATAATGAATAAATATAAAGCCGCAACTATTTTAAAGAATACATTAGAAAAAACTCCAGAATCTTTTACAGAAGAAGGCAAGGAAGCCGTTGAAGAAGGTATCCTTGCCCTTTATAAAGAACATTGTCGTAAAATGAGTTCGGCCGCGCTTCAAGCCTTACGATGCTCGCAATGCCAAAAGCCAATTTTTTTACAGGCAGAAACGCGCGAATATGATAATGATTATAGAATTACAACATTCTCAGCAAAATGCCCATATTGCGGCAAAAATTATGAGTGGAATGATTGTTATTGGAGATAAGTAGAGTTTATACTCTACTTTTTTATTGACTTTTTTTGAAAATTAAAGTATAATATATTTATAAAAGAAAAATTTTTAAAATCGGCGCAAAATCCCCTATTTAAGGGAAGGGAGGGAGACTATTAGTATGGAAAAAGAAATAAAGTCTTTAATTCAAGGAATGGTAAAAATTGGTATTCCTATTAATGAAATTGCTCGTCGTGTGAATAAAGACGGAAGCACAATTGGAAAATGGATTCGTGGGCAATCAGAAATTTCCAAAGAATTAGAGATAGAACTTAAACAACTTGCCGAACAGATGAATAAAGAGTGGCAAGAAATTTTTTATTAACGTCCATCCTCCTTCCGGAGGATGAGGAAGGAGGATAATATGGAACAATATTTAGAATATGGTAATGAAGGAATTGATTGTAACGGAATTAAATGGGAACGCGCGAAATTAACTAAAAGAAATAAAGACATTACTGGTCAAAAACACTCTCAGTTACTTGCTTTATTTAAAGTAGAAGTTGGGTATAATACTAATTGTGCGCCTTGGCTATGTTTATGTGATTGTGGCAATTTAGTTGTGGCTCGTATTTCTTCGATTTTAAATGGTCATACAAAAAGTTGTGGCCATTTACAGCAGCAAACACAATTTCAGGCTTTGGATATTCTAATCGGGCAAAGATATGGTTATTTAACAGTTATTGAAAAAGTAAATGTTTCAAAAAATAAAAATAGTTTATGGTTATGTCAATGTGACTGCGGCAATATGACTATCGTAACAGGGCATTGTTTAGTTGCTGGCATAACTAAAAGTTGCGGGTGCTGGCAAAAAGAAGTTCGCTCTATAACGCATACAAAAGATATTACTGGTCAAACATTTGGTTTATTGACCGCAGAATCTCGTTTAGATGAAAGAGATAGAAATGGACAAGGTACTTTCTTATGGCTATGTAAATGTCAATGCGGGAATAAATGTATAGCTTCATTAGATTCTTTGATACAAGGAAATAAGACGAGTTGTGGCTGCTTAAAAACTTCTTTTGGCGAATATAAAATTCAAGAATTATTAGATAAGCATAATATTAAATATGAGCGAGAAAAAATTTTTTCTACTTGTGTATTTCCTCAATCACAGAAAAGTGCGAGATTTGATTTTTATTTACCAGACTATAATACTATAATTGAATATGATGGCGAACAACACTTTACATATAAAGATGGAGCCGGATGGAATAATAAAGATAATTTTATAGAAACACGAAGAAGAGATTTATTTAAAAATCAATGGTGTGAAGAAAATCATATTATTTTAAAACGCATACCATATACACAAAAGAATATTACGTTTGAAGATATAATGTCAGATAAATATATTTTTAAGGAGGATTATTATGATAATTATAATTTATAATATTTCATCGGTGTCGCCGTGTATCCCTATTCATAGTAATAATATCGAAGACTTGTTTAAAGAGGTTTAAAATGGAATTTATTAAATGTCCTATATGTGGTGGTGATAAAGTAACGGTTATAGAGCGCGGTGAAGCCGAGCGTGACACACTAACACGGGAAACTTGGTTTACTTCTGATACTGGTTACTTTTGCCGCTGTATGAATGATGATTGTGTTCACGAAACACCCGAAATGCCAACGTATGAAAAAGCAGTTGAGCTTTGGAATAAGGGTATCGTATATAAGTGGGAAAATAAATGGTGGCGCCGCTATCATCAAATTGATGATAAATTAGGTTCAGATTTTTATTGATTGACTTCTGCCTGAATTTTTGCTATAATTATTATAGAAAAAAGAAAGAAGGTATTCAAGTGAAAGTTGTAATGCTGCATCCTTATTGTAGTAGTTTTCGTGTTTTCACAATTAACGGCATTGAAGCAGATGTCGATGATTTCGGTGAAAGTAAAGATTGGGCACCAGAATATGCTCCAGAATATGGTTGTGGAAATAGAGCTTTTCGTGCTTTTGAATATACGAGTCAAAAAATTCTTGATAAGTATCATATCAATGCGCGCGAATGGGAACAAATTTGTGATATGCTTGAAGCTAAATTAGATATTGGTCGTTGCGCTGATTGTGAGTAAAGGAGAAAATAGAAATGGGTCAACGTCTTAATATTGAAATTCACGAAGGTGAAATGTGTCTTGCTAACGCCTATTATCATTGGTCTGGCTATACACAGGACGCTCTAGAGCTTACGAAAAAAATCATTTACCATTATCCAGAATGTCGATTTAGCACGGGTTATCAGTGTGCTTGTGAACTATTACAATATACTGGTGCGAGATTTTCTTCAGATGAACTTGTTCGATGCGGTGTTAAGAAGGCACTTGCGGATATGATTGGCGCGGGCGCAAATAGAGACAATGGGCTTATTGCTATTACCAAAGAGGGTATTGAGGAAACGCGATATTGGGAAGAAGCACGGGTAGAAATTGATATTATTGCTGAGATGATTGATTTCAGAGTTTTCTGGAAATATGATAATAATTTTGATTGGGGCCATCCAAAAAATGTCAATGTCCCTTTTAATAATCATTGTGTTTCTTTTTACCATTTTAGCACATTTAAGTCTTATTTTGATGATGTAAATCAGAAAGTTTACACCTTTAAGAATGATGAACTGCCTATGGTCGCAATTTATTAAGGAGCAATTATGAACTATTGTATGTATGAGCCTATCCACGGTGAATTTCCTACTTGTTCTGGGGATTGTAGTAATTGTGGATATTCTTACCACGATAAATTAGGTGATATAATTAAAGAATGGCGAATAGAAGCAAAAGTTGAAACGCCAGTTCTTTATAAATATAAGAGCTATGATGGTGGAATCTTAATAATTTGCACTTCGCGGCCCGGTTATATGATTGGTTATAAAGGACAATTAATTGAAAAGTATCAAGAAAAGTTAAATAAGGCTTCTCTTACTCGAAAGATAAACGAAATTAAATTTATAGAAGTAGAAAATGAACTTTGTTGATAGTTGACTTTCTTCCAAAATTGAAGTATAATATATACATAAAGAAAAGAAAAGGAGAAAACCCAAATGAATGATTATTCTATGAATGCCTGTAAGTTCCACATTGACGAGAAGAACCGCGTAGTAGTTTGTGTAATTGACAACACCAAGTATATGTTCCAGCAGTATGTAGATGAAAAGCTTTTTATTAATTATAGGTCAGATGAGGATGCCGCGTGGCGTGAAAATCATAAGGTTCATTCCCCTCTATGGAACAAGACTCTAATGCCTAATCGCTTCGTTGGTGTCGCACACTGTGCGCCCGAAGATACTTGGAATCCTAAGCTTGGTAAGCTAATTGCTTATCAGCGCGCACACAAGGCTCTATACAAGTCTTTCTTTAAGCGCGCGAATACCTATATGAACATTCTGGATAGCTATCTTGACCGCACTGAGGAAATGATGAATAAGTTTGGCGACCATATCACCAATTGCGATATTCATCTAAATGAGACTATCGCTAATCTTCTAAGTGAAAATGAAGCGGAAAATAATGAAGATTTTCGTTAATTTTGCTACCAATTAAATATGAAGTGTAGAGCGCTTTCAGCGCTCTTTTTTTATATTGAGGTGATTCTATGAAATATAATACAAAAAATGAGCCAATCGTGTGCTTCCAAACTCAAAGCACCTGCTATCGCGGCACTAAACCAATGGATAAAGTATTAGGTATTTTGTGGCATAGCACTGGCGCAAATAATCCTAACCTATCGCGCTATATACAGCCAAGCGATAATGCGGGCAACCGCGCGCAGATGCTCGAACTCATTGGTAAAAATAAATATGGTAATGATTTAAACCATAAAGAGCGCAGTATGGGTATGAACGCTTGGATTGGAAAGTTAGCTGATGGAAGCGTAGCTACCGTTCAAACTATGCCTTGGAATTGGCGGCCTTGGGGTTGCGGTGCCGGTTCGCGCGGCTCTTGTAATGATAGTTGGATACAATTTGAGATATGTGAAGATAGTTTACTTGACCCCACTTATGCGCAACAAGTATATACAGAAGCGTGCGAGCTTACCGCATATCTATGTAAGCTCTATGGTATCGACCCATATGGCACAGTTAATTTTAAAGGAATTAGTGTTCCAACAATTATCTGTCACGCTGACAGCAATACATTGGGGTTGGGTAATAATCACGGAGATATTTACCATTGGTTCCCTAAGATTATCCAAAAGTCAATGCCTCAAATCAGGGAAGACGTAGCAAATTTGTTAAAGGAAGGCGGCAATAGCGCAGAAGTAACTTATATAACACTTGCTAAAGGCAGTAAGGGCGATGCGGTTATTCGTCTCCAAAAAGCACTACTTGTGCGCGGCTATGATTTAGGTAAGTGGGGCGCAGATGGCGACTTTGGTTCTGCAACTGTCGCAGCCGTAGAAAAGTTCCAAACTGATAACGGTTTGGCCGCGACAGGTGTTGCCAATAATGCTACTTTAACTCTTCTTTATGAAGAACAAAAATTATATACAGCAACTATTCAGCATTTAACCGCTAAACAGATAGAAGAGCTTAAAAAGACATATGATGTGGCGGCAAGTGAGGAGTGAGGTGAATGTAATGGCAGAAAAAGTTCAAGACTGGAAAGATTGGAATGGTATTAAGTGGAAAGAAGGCGATTTTATTCTTGCCGAGCGTATGAATCTTTTACAAGATAATGTCCAATCTTTAAAGGATACAATTGATATACATAATTTGTTAGTAGAAAATCCAGATGGGACTTGGAATATCGCGGAAACTCGTGATGTAATTATGAATGTGCTAACAGTAGCCCCCTCATATGATGATTTACAGTTCCCTGTAAATGAGGGCGATTATTGTTGGCACGAAGGCAGTTTATATCGCGCGAATACCGATATTGCGACCGCAGAAGTGTGGACCGCCGCGCATTGGGATATAAAGCCAATTGGCGACGATGTCATTGCGGCGTATGAAAGGATAGATGAAATACAGAAAAGTGCGGAAATACAAACATTAGGAAGTTTAGAAGATAGAATTGATGTTTTAGAAAATAATACTGTTAATAAATGGGAAGATTTCCCTGTTAATACTGTTATTCCAGAAGGAACATATTGTATTTATGAAAATAAGATATATTACGCGATTAATGATTTTACAAAAGCCTCTTCTGGAGATGATAGTAATCCATCAAGTTCACATTTCTGTATAGAAGTAGCTAATACTACTGTGCGGCCAAAGAAGATACAGATTGATGATAGCGCGATTGAAACAAAAAAATATGGCTTAAAGAATGAAAATATTATGGGTATACAATCTGGTTATGCTAAAATTATTCATATAGATAAAACAGAATTATATAATCACGGTAAAATTATATATATTACTACTACCAATCATTCTGGCTCATTTTTTGCCGCGGCTTTATTGAATATTAATCCATTAGATAATAGTTATTCATATTTAGACCCTGAAACAGGAGAAGAAAATATTGTTAATTTTGTAGTTGGGAAGAACACAAATGTTATTGTTTTTGATACTGTTGATAGAGACGAAATAACAATAAAATATAGAAAATTAGACATTACTGCGGCGGCGCAAGAAAAAATAAGACCAGCAGAAATTACTAATAATTTTTACCTTTTACTTTATTATGGAAATAATAGTAATGCTTATCCAAACGAGCCCCCTCGTGAAGAAATTCTCAAAGACATTTCTATCTACTATGGCGTCGGCACTACTCAAGAACAGCTTGATGACTTATCTGCGCGCATTGATACTACGGCATTGGAAGATAGTATTGAAGAGATAAGGAATCAAATGGGTAGTAGCACTACGGAAACAAATAAAACACTATGGAAAGCAATTGAGGATAATCAAAATAATATTAGCAGTAATAGCCATGATATAGAAACCAATGCTGACGGAATTACTGCTATTAATAATAAAATAGGCAAGATTGAAGATACAACAACTTTAGTTGCGAAAATTAATGCGAAAGCTAATCAAGATGTTGTAGATGATGTAGTTGGAAGAGTAGGAAATTTAGAATCTACATCAAGAAGTTTAAATAGCAATATAAACACTTTAACAACGACCGTGCAAGAAATACAAACTTCCATTGATACAACTGGCGGGAAAAATTTGGCTGATACTTTTTCAGAACAAATTGGAGATTATCCTACTATATGGGCGCTTTTAAAAGCTAAAATTAATGAGGGTGAATATTCACAAATACACGTAGGGGATTATGCTACCTTATCTTTAGGGAATGACAAATTAGATGGTTTAGAAAATTTTTCTTTTGATTTTTATGTCGCAGGAATTGATACTTATACTGGAATGGCTGATTTTGAAAATAAAAATGCTATCAGGCATCATATTGATTTTATTAGTAAACAATTATATATAACGCCACGGTATTTTAATAAAGTAGCTATTAATTGGAACGGAAAGAATTTGGGGAATAATTGGATAAGTAGTGATTTATATGCCTATATGAATGGATTAAAAACAAAAATTATCAATAATACTACAGGTTATGGAGATACAATAGAAATAGATTATACTGCCACAAGTAATACAGCTTCTCCTTTTCTTACTATATTAAATGCTTTTAAAGATAATGATGAGAAACATCCAATTATCACTCCACGACGTGGTTTTATGAATTCAAAAGTATTAGGCCGCAAAAATACTTCTGATTCAAAGACAATAGTATGGTGTGACGACTGGGGCAAATTTTGGTTGCCATCGGAATATGAAATAACAGGACGAAATGTATATTCTGGTTTACCAGAAGCGTATTGTTATTTTCAATATCCATTATTTAAAAATAATCATTCTTTTTTTCAATCAAATAAAGATTATGCGAATAATCATAAAGTTACAGATCATTTTTATACTTCTAGCGCTTATTGGGGCGGGAACACTAGCTTTATTAGTTTAAATATTCATACATTATTTCCAACTGTACAAGAAGCTTATTTTAACGGCAGTTCTAATAATTCTAATGAAATTAAATTAAGTTTCCCCATTTGCTTCCGCATTGAAGCCGCCCCACAATCCACAGGAGGTGAGTCCTAATGCCCAATACAACAACTAATATACGCGGCTATACTAACGCCAATAACGAAGACTTTTACTTTATTGACGCGAATGGCCGCAAAATGCTTGCGCAAGAATACGATGAAGAAAGTAGAGCAGGCTACTCTACTAATGAATATGTTATACAAGATAACAAACTTTATAAATGTTTAAGACCGACTGGCGGCATTTGGGGAGAAGAGAGTCCTTCTGGCGCGTGGAAACAACAAACGGTGACAGAAGCAATTAACGAGTTGGTTCAATCTTTAGTTTCCACTGAAACATTTTCTACGACTTGGACACAAGGCGGCTATCAGGCAAGCGGCGCGACTAGTAATAATGATAAAAGAATCCGTTCTGAAAGTTTAACCAAAGACAAATTTACGCACGCAACCGAATTATATACCAATAGTGGATATTGTTTTTTAATATATGGATGGAACGCAAGCGGCACATACCTTGGTTGGCGCAGAAATACTGATAATACTTGGAGTAAAAGTGGTAATAGTGCGACCGATATTGACTCAGCATATACTAATTTTTTAAGAGCTTGTTTTACTAATTTAAGTGCCACTGAATTAAAAAGTATTTTTTCTAGCGGCGCCGCTACTATTTCAATTATCTTACAAAAAATGCCACAAACAGTAGATGGCACACGCACACTTGAAACCATTTCTCCAGATGAAGGCAATAATTTAAATATAAAAATGTTGCCTGAGCGCATTTCAACAGAAGGAATTTATGCCGCATTAGAAAATAGCGAAATAGCTTTAGATATGTTAAATAATTTGCGCGCAGATGTCACATTAACATATGAATATGGTGGTGTTAGTGCCAGTAGTGGTAAATTTAGCACTGTAAAAAATCGTTTACATACCCCCTATACTGATATGTCATTCTTCTCTATATATGATACTATTGAATTAGATAGTAATGCTTATTATTTTGCTATTTATGGTAAAGACAGTAGTGGTCAACCGTTAGGCTGGTTAAATTTTTCCACTCAAACTTGGTCTACTGGTAGTATAAGTAGTCTTGGTTGGTATCAAGAACAGATACTTGAAGTAAAAAATTTACTTAATATGATTGCGAATGCGGATGAAGCAAGCGAAACTCAGTGCGCGAGCATTACCATAGTAATTCGTAATAGTGATGGTAATGTTCAATTAGCTACAACAGACGGACAACACTTACATTATACAACTATCGGTATTGCCGCGGGTGAAGATAAAAGTCCATATAATCACGGCGCTTTAAAAACATATAGTGGGGGATTGGTTGATTGGTATGCGGCAAATATAGACGAAAATAATGAAGAATTTAGCACAAATGCGAAACGCTATATATATCATTATAATGCTTACCATCATTTCGATGGGGAGCCAGAAGTTAATAGACCAATTTACTTCACCTATAATAATAATATTAATCCCAATTCAAATATATATGTTAAACCAGCGACAGGCTCGGATGATAATGTAAATATTTATACTTGTTATTATCCAGATATAATTGATGCGTATGAGTCATTACGTTATGCGCATCCAGAATATATTACTCGCAATGCGTTAGGTAACGTGAGAAAAATTCACGCTAATAATAGCGATACATTAAATCCTAAATTCGAGGCTAACGCGCTTGCTCGTTCAACATTTGAATCAACTATTGATTCTACTATATTAGACCAAGAATATTTATTAGATGGCGAATCTGAAGATACCCCTGGTTACACTATTTGGGAATATGTATTTAAACCACGTGTTAGAACTAATCCTCTTGATTCCCGTGTTATACCGAAAATTTACTTAGATGCTGGTATTCACGGCTTTGAACGTTGTGCGGTTTTTGGCTTATTCCAATTTATGTATGATGTTACAGAAAATTGGACAACTAATAAATCATTAGAAACCTTGCGTAATAATGTTGAATTCCATATTATTCCAGTTTCTAATCCATATGGTTTTAACCATAATTTCTATACAAACGAACGCGGCGTAAATATAAATCGTAATTTTGTTCACCCTGGATATGACGAAGAAACGGATTCCGCTTCGTGGGCAAATATACCACAAGATACTACTGAAGGGGATGGCACGCCTGGTTCCGGTCAATATAATGGTCCCGCGCCTTTTTCAGAACCAGAAACACAAATTTTGCGTGATTGGCTAGAAAATGCGGAAACATCTATTACTTTTTATGCTAATCTTCATACGGATGGTAATGGCACAGTGCCGGCTTATTATAATATGAATCATTGTATGACCTCTAATGATAGAAATGATGAATACTTTAATAGAATTTTTAGTGTTTTTAGCACTCATATTACCGAACAAAGTTTTCATTGGCCGCTTGAAGTAAAACCACAATATACAATAGATGGAAAAACTTATGATGAAACAATTGCGCTAACAAACGATGATACTTCAAACTCATTTTGTGGTTGCTTCCATTTATATGCTACAAGTGAAGGAACTACCGGCGCTGATAAAGGCACGGCTCAAACATACGCGCACTCGGTATTAAACATTTTAGCTATGACACTTGAAGGATTTGCTGGGGTAGACGCAAAAGTAGATTCACAATCTATTGGAGGCGTTATACCAGCTTGCTCTACTACATCTGTGCGTCTAAACGCAGAAAACATTGGTAATATTGTTATCCAAATATTAAGAGAATATTCTAATTAATAAAATTTTTCATACCAGAGCAATCTAATATTTTTTCAATCCTGCGTTCCGACCTATTTTTTGAGCAAAGAAAAGTTTGACTTTTTCCAAACCTTGTGATATAATAATATTACAAAGAAAGGAAGATGAATGTGAACAAGTCAGAAATCTTTTCTCATTACTCTAAGGTTCTTGACCAGCTTCTAACTCACGACTTTTTCAAAACCTATTTCCAAGCTCCTTACAGTATAGATGAAAGCGTATATGTAGATAATATTGAGCTTCATTGCGGTGCCACTCGTGGTTGTATTATTGGATATGATTACGATTATGTTGTTAAATACGATATTGTTGGAAATTATTGTGAACAAGAAGTGAATATTTATGAAGCGGCTGAGAACGCAGGATTGAATCAGTATCTTGCCGAGCCTATGTATATAGGAACTTATACAAAGCAATTTCAATTCTATTCTTCAAGGCAAATTGAAACTGAAATGACATGGTATGACTATGATGAAGAGGACTTCAATGACAAGTTTAAGAAGATACAAGAAAATTTAACACCGTGTCCTGTAATAATTGAAATTCCATTGTATGCTTATCCGCGCGCAGATGAATTACAGAGAGGTTGTGGTTATTCGCCAGAATCAGAACGTAGCGCGCGTTCTTATATAGGGCCGCTTAGAGATAAACAGCTATGTGTGGCGGCAAGTTTTATTGAAGAATATGGCATCAATGAATGTTATCGTATTTCTGATTTTTTCCTAGATTGGGATGTTGGCGACCTTCATCTCGGTAATGTTGGTATAATCAATCACCATTTCTGCTTCATTGATTACGCAGGTTATCACGAGGAGGATTAGTATGGAATATCCAATTTATCGCGATGTAGAACATTGGGCTATTATTAATGAAGCTATTGTAAGCGCCTTTAATGATGAAGAAACTAAAATTCCCGTAGTAGAAGTGTTAATTGGCACACTTCACTACGACGACATAGATTTTTATGGTAATAAAGTTTCCGAACGCCGTCCAATTACTCGATGGATTAGTAGGAGACAGTATGACTATTTTGTAAGAACTAACGATTCAGTAGAGGTATTATGAAGTATTACGAAGATAATTACGAAGAAGTAGAACAACCTGTTGTGCAAGAAGAATTATTCGGGTGCGGCTATTGTTGGGATAAGAAGAAAAAGGTTAATAAGGAGCTTTTCTTCCTAGACCGCGCGAATAATATGAGAGTATGTAGCTTTTGCCCTAATTGCGGCCGCGAGCTACGGGAGGAGCAATGAATAATTGGTTAAATGGTGGTAATAATAATGGCGGTATGTATGGTAGCAATAATGGAACTATGAATTTCAATATAGCTTTGCCGCATTATGAAATTTTAAAGGTAAATGGGCGAGAAGGCGCTCAGGCTTTTCGTATGGCCCCAAATAGCAGCACCTTTTTAGCCGACGCAACTAACCCTAATATCATATGGCTGGTTCAAACAGATGGTGGCGGTTATCCGTCTCAAACCGCACTTGATGTCACTATTCATCAAGATAAGCCGCCAATTGATATAAACGCATTTGACGTTAGATTAAGAGAATTGGAGGCAAAATATGACCAACTACTCAATTCTGGACTTGGTAAACAGTCAAAGAAGCAACGGCGCGCAAACGCCACCGATGAATCCGCAAATACAGCAGATTAAGCAAATGATGAATCAGTTGCGCGCAATGCAGAATCCACAAGCTGCCTTCTTACAAATGGTAGCAAACAATCCGCTACTACAACAAGCAATACTTTTTGTAAAGAATAATGGCGGCGACGCGCAAACAGCATTTTACAATTATGCTAAACAAATGGGCGTTGACCCTCAAGAAGTATTGAATATGCTAAGGTAATAAACTCGCACGAAAGTGCGAGTTTTTTATATACATATTTTTTAGGAGATGAGTTCACTATGAATGAAACTAATGGACTAACTGCTTCTGATGTTGCTTTACTAACCGGCAACAATAATGATGGCTTCGGTAATGGAGGTTGGGGTAGTATGATTTGGTTATTCGCGATTATCGCTCTAATGGGCGGTTGGGGCAATGGCGGTTTTGGTGGCAATGGCGGCCGCTTTGCTAATGCTATTGGTTATGAAAATTTAGCCACTTCTAATGAAGTCCAACGCGGCTTTGATAATCAAAATCAAATGGCTAATCAGCGCGAGATTCTTGCTGCTGTTAACGCTGGCACCGCTCAGGCCGTAGCTACTACAAATCAAGCCAAGTATGATAACATCAATGTAGCAAAGGATATTCAAACCGCTTTAATTGCTCAGATTGGCGATGTTAAGACTAATCAGATGCAGCTTCTAGCTAATCAAAACGATTGTTGCTGCTCCACGAAGATGCTCATTAACGAAGTTGGTAACAATATTGCTTCTCAAATCGCGCAAGCTCGCTATGAGAACGCTATTAATACCAATGCTATCAACGCTAACACTACTGCTCAAACCCAACGCATTATTGATATGATGACTGGTAACACTATCCAAGACCTACGCGACCAGGTTCAGGCGCTACAACTACAAGGCCAGCTACAAAATGTAGTACGTTACCCATCTGGTTGGACCTATAACGCTGGCAACAACCCTTTCTGCGGAAATAATGGCTGCGGCTGCGGTTGTAATATGTAATTAAACACCGAACACATTTAGTGTGTCTAGTTTAATAGATCGAAGGCACACGCATAAGCGTGTGCCTTATTTTTATATATTAGGAGGTAATTCTAAATGCTTCAATTATATTCTGATGGTATTGGTGTTGCTGCTGGTGCGGCTGTGCCACTAAATAATATCACTTATTCCAAGGGATGTTCTGCCACACATAATGCGC